>Ga0326728_10000149_pt1 | contig 286696 bp, 248 predicted proteins | sample MB3enrmetagenome_FD_207602 | JGI IMG/M metagenome (GOLD analysis project Ga0326728, IMG submission 207602) | Lab enriched peat soil microbial communities from McLean, Ithaca, NY, United States - MB31MN | ecosystem: Environmental > Terrestrial > Soil > Wetlands > Peat | place: USA: New York...
TGGAAATCCAAAAGCAGGATTCCCACTTTTCCACCGCCCAGAACCGCCTGCGGCGCAAGGAAAAGAACTGCCGTTTACACAAATCACTTGACACACCCTTGGGGTGTGGAGATCAAAAACACCTGGGCATATATTGACCGGCCCGAGATGCATGCGAAAATTCAGCTCTGTGCCCACTTGGGGGTCAAGCCGCTCTTCATCATGAGATGGGCGCCGAAGAGCTATGTTGAAGTAATCAGGAAAGCTGGCGGTTTTGGTCTTTTGTTCGGGCCGCAATTTTTTCCAGTCGGACATTCCGCTGCGATGGAGCGGCTGCGAGAGCTGTTTCTGCCCGTGATCAGTCCTACGGCGGTTCCACCAGGTACGTTTGAGCGGTTTGTTAAATGGCATGCCAAGGAACTCCGGATGTGAATTGGCGGATAAATTCACGTGGTGGCCCCCCATGTCGCCGTAGAATCAGCTACTTGCGAGAGTGTTTGGTTGCCCCCTGAATACAAGTATGCCTGGTCGGTCGTCGGCCAGCTTAGTCGAGGGAACGGTTGCCCGCGCTCGGATTCGGCCTATAGTAGGTGTATATGTGCATAGGTGTATATCTACCTAATTGTATAGGTGTCATATGGGAGAAGAAGCCGTCCGTTGGAACCTCAAGGTGTCGAAAGACACCGATCTCACCCTCCGCACCTTCCTGGGCGCCCAAGGCATGAAAAAAGGCGATCTCTCGAAATTCGTCGAGGATGCCGTTAACCGGCGCGTGCTTCAGTGCACCGTGCAGGACATCTGGGAGCGCAACGCCGACGCCGAGCCGGACGAAGTCCAGCGCATCGTCGATGAAGCCGTCAACGAGGTCCGCGCCGAACGTCGCGCCAAACAGAGGGCCGACAAAGCGTGATGCGCGTGGTCCTCGACACGAACATTATCGTGTCCGCACTCCTCGCTCCGGCCGGCAAGCCCGCCGCTGCCATCAGAGCTTGGCTGGACGGAAAATTCACGCTCCTGACCTGCGCAGCGCATGTCGACGAGCTGCGCTCCACGCTGCAAAAGCCAAGAGTCGCCGAGCTGATCAAGCCCTATAAGGCCGGCCGCCTGGTCAACCAGATCAAGAAGCTCGCCGAGGATATCTCTCCGCTGCCGCGCGTGGAACGCTCTCCCGATCCCACGGACGACTTTCTGCTCGCCTTGGCCAAAGGCGGTAAGGCTGATTACCTCGTGACGGGTGACAAGAGCGGGCTCCTGGCCCTTGATCGCCACAAAGCCACGCGGATCGTTTCCGCGCGGGAATTCGCCGGGCTGTTCGCATGAACCTCCGGGAGGCTTACTGTCCATGAGCCTGCACTACCAATTCCAGAGAAAGAGCAAGTTCGCCCTGCTGACCGTCAACAACACCTACACCGACCTTCCCCCGGCCGCGCCTCGCGCCTTCGGCGCCCTACCGCAGCCTGAAGACCCGAAGGGTCGTGCGGCCCTTCCCGTGCACCACCTCGCTGCCCAGTTCGGCGGTCGCGAGGAAGTCAGTTGGCTGCGCCAGCCCGTGAGCGATCAGGGCATCGACCAGGGGACCCAACTCGAGGCTGCCCTTGCTGCGGGGCTCGGTGTCCACCAGGCAGAGCGTCTTCCACGGTTTGTCCGGCTGTTCCGAGGGCGTTTCGAAGGTGGCCTCGTAGGTGCGCCCGCCGATCTTCAACGTCGCGCGGCGGCCTTTGTAGGTGGGCTCCACCCCATGAGTCATGGTCCAGATCGTCAGGTTACTCACGATGTCCTTCGTGGTTGGCCGGTCGGAGCGCGTGATCCAGAAGTCGAAACTCTCGATCCAGGTCCCGCCGCGCGTCCTGCTGAAAGCTGCCGCCCGAATTTGCTACACTAGCCGTAGTTATGGCAATTCCGAATGTGAAACGGTTCCGGCCCTTCTGCCCAACCTGCAACGACAGCTTCACCTTGATGGCGGTCCTTCCCAAGGATGCCGATGTGGACAAATACCTGTCGGACGCCGTGGCGCGCCACGATCATAAGGCGTTCCAGGAGTCCAAGGTATTGCACTTCAAGGTGCGCGTCGGCCAGCAGAAGCAGAAAAAGGCCAAGTAAATTCCCACTTCCGCGCAGCCGCGCGGATTACATCCTGGCTTGCAGGTTGCGCACGGCGGTGAGCCCTGCTTGGGCTACGGCGGGGTCCGGGTCGTCGCTGAGCTTGCGCAGTTCGGCGATGGTATCCTTGTCGCCGCTGCGCGCCAGCACGCCGGCCAGGCCGATTCTTTCCTCTTTCGTTCCGGTCCGCAGCGGGGTATAGAGAATCGTACGCACGCGCGGGTCGCGCGCCAGTTCCACCAGGAACGGGAAGGCGATGCCGTTATACGCCGCCGAATTCAAATTGTCGATTAGAAATTGCAGCGGGCTGAATTCGCTCAACTCGATCTTCCCCAACATCGCCTGCGCGAAAGCCAGGGAAAGCCGGGGCGCGCTCTTATCTTCGTCCTGCCATGCCTTTTCGAGCAGGGGCAGATCGCCGGGATTCTTCAGCCGCGCAAACCCCTCGGCCGCGGCCGCCCGCATTTTGTCGTCTTTATCGTTCAAATACTGCGAATAGAGGGACCGGCTGGAAGCCGCCGGCAGCATGGCGATGGCGGTCAGCGCGGCGCGCTTCACTTTGATGTTACCCGTCCGGTTGAGAACGTCGGTGAGAGCCGGCACGGCGGAAAGATCGCGGAGCACGCCGGCGGTCTCAATGGCCGCCACCTGCACCTTGGCATCGAAATCTCGCAGCAGGAATTCCACCTGCGGCCCGGCCGATTCGTCGCGGATTTTCTGCAAGGAGTTCAGCGACTCGTAGATCAAGGTGCTGTCCTTGGAGTGGGCGGCGTCGATGAGATCGGGCACCGCGCCCGTGCCGCGCAGAATGCCGGCGGCGCGCGCCGCATTGGCGCGGGCATCCAGGCTGCCGCCGTTGCGCACCAGTTTGCCAAGCGCCGCAATCACGTCCGGACGCACCGTGATATAGGGGTCGATCGCCTGGTCGTTGGTATCGGTGAATCGGCCCTTGATGCCGGTCCCCACGCGGCGCAGCGAAGCGCTGATCCCGGTCTTCACGTAACCGGGGAGGTAGAAGTTTACCAGGCCGTCGGTCGCCAGGATCTGCACTTCGGGATCGTTGTCGCGGGTGGCTTCGAGTAACGGATCGAGACTCCGCGGAGGCCCGATCTCGGTGATCTGCCGCACCGCTTCCGCGCGCACCTCGGTCTTGGGATTGTGCAGCAGTTCCTGCAATTTGGGAATGGCGCTCGATCCGCTTTTGGCGATCTCGCGAACGTCCTTGGGCCGAATCTCCTGTTGCGCGACCAGCGGCACAACCGCCGCAACCACGCAAAGAACCGCTCGACAGAAGCGCATATTTATACTCTAGCCTTATTCGGAATTTGCGAGCGAAGTTGCTAGCGGTCTCTACCGCACAAACTCGACTTCGACGCGCTTGGAAACCAGTCCGGCTTCGTAGCCCAGATCGATCAGCTTCTGTACGGCCTGCGGCACGATCTCACCGGCATCCACCGTGTATTGGTTGACATACATGCCGATGAATTTCTCGGCCAGGCGAGGGTCCATATCGCGCGCGAACTGGAGCGCGTACTCCAGTGCCTCATCGCGATTATCGAGAGCGTATTGAATGCTCTCCTTCATCAGCCGGCAGCATTCGCTGCGTATCTCCGGCTCCAGGCTGCGCAGCAGCACGTTGCCGCCCAGCGGCAAAGGAAGATCGAAGCTGCTCTTGAACCACCGGCCCAGATCGACGATCCGATGGAAGCCCTGCCGGTCGTAAGTCAATTGCGCTTCGTGAATGATCAGGCCGGCATCTACAACGTGCTCGCGAACGGCGTTGGTGATCTTGTCGAACGGAGTCACTACGGCATCGAAATCCGGCTGGAACAATTTTGCCGCTAAATAAGCCGTGGTTAGCGTTCCCGGTATCGCAATGCGTTTGCCCTTCAGCTCTTCCGGTTCCATGGGCCGCGCAGCGATAATCATGGGGCCGTACCCGTCGCCGATACTCGACCCGCAGGCCATCAGCACATACTTGTCGGCCACGTAAGGGTACGCATGGTAGGAAATCGCGCTCAAACCGTACACGCCTTCCATGGCCTTACGGTTCAGCGTTTCGATATCCTCCAACACGTGCCGGAAGCTCACTCTTGCCGAGCGCACCTTTTTGGTCGCAAGCGCATAGAACATGAATGCGTCATCGGAATCGGGGCTGTGAGCGCTGACAATTTCCTGAGGTGCGGCTGAGATCATAAGTGGCGTCAACTCTTATTAGTTTACACCACCGCGAATTTCAAGTCCGAAAGTAGATTTATTACAGAATATAGGAAGAGAAAAATGAAAAGGGCGGTCATCCGATCGGAACCATGAACTAGAAACCTCCGTTGGCGATCATCCGATTTGCGCATCACGCGCTTTGCCAGGACCTCTGGCGGTTTTCTTCCAATCGCTCGGAACTTCCCGTACTGCCTGTTCACTTTCCGCGGATGAGGCCGCCCCCATCGTAGCCCGGTTCTACTTAGCACCTCCCGCCAGCACCAACTGCTCGCTGGCTTTTCAAGACGGCGTCGGAATCAATACCGGCTTGATTCCAACTTCAGTTTGCCCCCGGTTGGTATGCTTGTCAATAGTAACCAAGGTACGGTTGCGTGCGGAACTTCACTTGTGCTACGGATGCCATTCTCAAATAGGCGCTTGCCTCTGACTGGAGCGCCATCCGTGCGGCGTCTCAAGACCTACTCCGCCGAGAGCGGCTACGTGTACCAGTATTTTTACGAAGGTCACCGGCCGTTCGGAGAGGCGCCTGACGCAGGCCGCGAATTTGTGTTCCGTATTTCCGCCGACCGCAAACAATGGCGGCCCGTCAGCGTGTTCGTGGCCGATGAAGCCATCCACGCATGGGAGAGCGCGCACCAGCGGCAACTCTCTTCAACCGAGTGCTACGCGGTGGCGAAGATGGCGTTGTTTCAGGCGTTCGATGAACGCGCCACGCCGGTGCAAATGTCGAGCGGCGTGCGCGTGCGTCGGGCCGATGCGGAAGGCATTCTGGAAACTCTCGACCTGTAAGAACGTTTCGGCGCTTCGGACTACTTCACGTACACGGCCGGCCCGTTGCTGGCCACACCGCCCACCGTAATCACGACCGGCTGCGAGCCGGAGCCGGCGGCCGGCACCGTGAGGTTGGCCTGCGCCAGCCCGACGTATCCCGGGGTCATGCCAAGAAAGTACACGGGAGCATTCATTCCGCCGATGGTCGCGCTCTTGGGAAGCGTGGCGTTCGAAAGCGGTGAAGACGGCGCCGCCGCACCCGTGGGGATCGCGTGATCGAGAGGACCGATGCCGATCATGTACACCGTGATCACGCTGCCGGCCGCGGCCGGGTTGTTCGGCCCGTTGAGGCTGTAATCCTGGTTCTGGACAATCGCGGCGCCGGACCCGGTTTGCAGAATGTAGGGCGCGGCCTGGGCCACTTGAAACGTCAGGAACGTACTCGTGCCACAGGGGCTCGCGACCGATATCACCGCGGTCCCCGTGCCGGTCTCGTACGGTAGCTGCACGTTGATCTGGCCGGAGCTCACATAATAGATCGGCACCGACGTGCCGTCGATGCTTACGGTGACTCCGGCGAGGGTCGCCGGCCAGGGCGCCGATGCCGCTTGCTGGGATACGAGCGACAACCCCGCACCGAAAATGGAAATAAACGATCCGGGAGCCACCGGAGCGGAAGAAAACGTGGCGCCGTTGACGACGCCGCCGGGCGTGATGGCCGGGATGCCGCCGCCGGCGCCAATCATCGCCACAAACGCATTGCTCGCTCCCCCCAAATAGCTGGGAGACAGAGCGCCGGCTGTTACGGGGAAATCGGTGGATTGCGTGGTGCCGATAGCCACGAGACCTGCCGCGCAGTTCACGGCCACACCGTTGCCGTAATCGGTGCCGCCGGATACTTCGGTGCCGCTGCCGCCCAGATAACTGGCGAAAAGCAGGCCCGCTCCGGAAGCGTTGAGGCCCGCTACGAAAGCGTTGCTGGCCCCGGCATTGGTCGCCTGGAAGGCATTGCTCACGGGAAAGTTGGTGGATGCGGTTCCGCCGGTGATATAGGCATTGCCGGCTTTGTCCACTGCCACTGCCGCGGCGCCGTCCTCGGCACTGCCGCCCAAGTAAGTCGAGTACACGAGAGTTGTCCCGTTGCCGCTCAACTTGCTTACGAAGGCGTCTCCTGTTCCTCCGCCGAATGAACTCTGATACGCGCCCAGAATCGGAAAATCGGTGGACGCCGTTTCCCCGGCTACATATATAGCCCCGCTCGCATCGAGCGCGATGCCATATCCGTAGTCGGCACCGCTGCCGCCCAGGTAAGTGGAGAACTCGAGCGCGCCCGTGGAGGGCGCGAGCTTGCTAACGAAGGCATCGGCGGCGCCTTTATTGGTCGATTGATAAACCGAGCCGGTCACCGGAAAATTGGTGGACGTGGTGGAGCCGGTGACATAAGCATTGCCCGAGGAATCCGCGGCGATGCCGTTGCCATAGTCGTCGCCCGAGCCGCCCAGGTACGTGCCATAGATGGCGACGCCACCGGCGCTGAACGCCACTACAAAAGCATCGGAGTTGCCGCCGCCGAAATTCGTCTGCGCCGCGCCAGTGCTGACCAGTATGGGCGCGGAGCCACTCGAGTTGGTGGATCCCACCATGTACACGTTGTCGCTGGAATCGAGCGCCAGGCCGTAAGCCGCGTCCGTGCCGCCGCCGCCATAATAGTGCGAGAACAGGGCTTCCGTTCCGGTGGGGTCCACCTTGGTGATAAAAGCATCGTCGCTGTAGCCGGGGTAGTAGTCCAGATACGTGGTGTCGGCGTAGAAATACCCGGACGTGGTTTCTCCCGCGATATACATGTTTCCGCTGGCATCGACGGCAACGGCATGGCCGTAATCGTTAGATTCGCCGCCATACACATTCGTGAATATGGCTGACGTGCCCGTGGGATTCAGCTTGGCGAAGTAGACTTTGGTGTAACCCGTCGTGGTCAGCGCCGTACCGACAACGTACACGTTGCCGCTGCTGTCGAGTGCGATGGATTCGCCGGAGTCCGCCGTGCCGAACCCAAAATACGTAGCCCACGTCAGCGCCGGATCGACCACTAACCGCCGCGAACGATCGTAACGCGCCACCTCCAGCCGCACCGTGCCGCCGCGCAATACGTAGCGGCCGCGAATGGCGCGGCGCGCGCCTTCCCCATCCTGGTAGATCGCCGGCAGATGCTGCCGCAATTCGCCGGCGGGCGTATCGAGCACCAGATCGCCCGCGGCATCCACGTGCACCCGTTCGACGCCCTCGAAACGCATCGCGATGCGGTGTGGGTCGGCGCCCGGCGCTACTTCGAAATCGTATTCCAGGCGGCCATCCTTGGCGTAGTAGATCAGATCGATTCCCGGATAAATGCCGCGGTAGCGCACCCGTTCATAGGTGGGGACATTGCGGATCCAGCGCGACTTGTCGCGGCCCAGCCAGTAATTCACTACCCCCGCGAGAGGTCCTTCGCCTTCGCCGCGAACGCCAGCCCGCGCTCCGGCCAACACCGTGGCGATGCGGGAATGGGGCGCGATCCATTCCGCGCGCTCGCCCGTGAGCGCAAGCACAGCGCCCGGCACACGGACCACGAAATCCGCGTTCCCTGGGTCCTGCCCTCGATTCGCTTCAAATACAACCGGCAGTCTGGCGGCGTAAGACGCTACACCGCAGAAGACCAGCAACCAAGCTGTTCTCATATATTGTATTCAGTGGACTCGCCGCTAAGTTCCTTTTCAACCAATGTAGACCAGACGGCGCGGAGATCGTTCTGGTTCCCGACGCGGAACGTGGAGAATTCCGGAAACGCCAACTCCGTTCCCACAACGATGAGGATGTGGCCGGCCGCGCCAAATTCGCGCAGCAGCTCGGCCGTGGGTGCGGCCTCGAGAACATGCACCTGGGCGCCGCGGTCGAACAGGTACCGTTCCGCGGCTTGCGCCACGGCGGCATCTGGAACCGTGAGGATGGCCGAAACATGTCCGTACCGCGCGGTTCTCTCGGAACGCGTCACGCGCGTTGCGCCCGCGCTTGCCGACGAAGCCGAGACGATCATGCCCGCGGCCAGCGTCTCGTTGCCCAGCGGATCGATCAGAATGAAGGCTCCGGTGGCCCGATTGCGCCGGTAAGCGTCGAAGTATAGCGGGCTTTGGGTCTCGATCACCACCCGGCCGATTTCATTCAGCGCCAGGCGCTCGGCCGCGCGCGGCTCGAGCGTGCGGATATCCACCCCGTGAAGGATCTCCCGCACTCTGGCCTGCACGGTCTGGGTGGTGTGCTTGAGAAGGTAGGTGCGCTGCGGCACCAGCGGTTTTTCATGCATCCAAACCAGGTTGGCTTCCACGTGCCGGCCCACCTCGGGCGTCGAGGCACAGCCCACCAGCATGTCCCCGCGGCTGACATCCACTTCGTCCTCCAAACGCAACGTCACCGCCATGGGCGCGAAAGCTTCTTCCAGATTCCCGTCCCAGGTAACGATGGATTGGACGCGCGTCTGCCGGCCGGAGGGCAGCACGGTAACCGGATCGCCGCGGCGCACCTCCCCGGAGGCAATCTGCCCGGCGAAGCCGCGAAAATTCAGGTCCGGCCGAATGACATACTGCACCGGGAAGCGGAAGTCCGCCAGATTGCGATCCTGCACAATGGGAACGTTTTCCAGGTGCTCCAGCAGGCTGGGACCCCGATACCATGGCATGCGCGAACTCCGCTCGACTACGTTATCGCCCGCCAGCGCGCTGAGCGGAATGAACTGGACATCGCGGATCTCCAACTTTCGCGCCACGGCTTCGAATTCCGCGCGGATGCTCGTGAAAACGTCCTCGCGGAAGTCCACCAAGTCCATTTTGTTGATTGCTACTACAACATGCGGAATACCGAGCAGGCTGGCGATAAATGCGTGCCGCCGCGATTGTTGCAGCACGCCGTGGCGGGCATCGATAAGGATAATGGCTAGATTGGCGGTGGAGGCGCCGGTGGCCATGTTGCGGGTATACTGCTCGTGGCCGGGTGTATCGGCGATGATGAACTTGCGTTTGGGAGTTGAAAAGTATCTATAAGCTACATCTATAGTAATTCCCTGTTCCCGCTCGGCGCGTAGCCCGTCCGTGATCAGGGAAAGATCGGGTTCGGTGCCGGTCCGATTGCGCGTGGCTTTGCGTACGGACACCAGTTGGTCCTCGTAAACTCCTTTTGAATCATAAAGTAAGCGCCCAATCAGCGTGGATTTGCCATCATCCACGCTGCCCGCGGTGGTGAATCGGAGCAGCTCGGTCTGGGCCGTCTCCCGCAGCCAGTCGTCAATTCTGTTTTCAACTACTGGAGTAGAAATATCGGGCATTCAGAAGTAGCCCTCGCGTTTCTTCAACTCCATGGAGCCGTCCTGATCGTGGTCGATCACCCGGTTTTCCCGTTCCGAACGGCGAAACTGGATCAACTCCTCGATAATCTTGGGCAGCGTATCGGCATCCGACCGGATGGCACCCGTGCAGTAGGTGCAACCCAGCGAGCGCATGCGGCACATCACCAAGTTGGGCTCTTCTCCCGGCAGCAGCGGAATGCCATGTTCTACAGGAATCAGAGTTTCGCCCCGGACCACCATCGGCCGCAACTTGGCAAAATACAAAGGGACGATCGGGATGTTCTCCAGGTAGATGTAATGCCACACGTCCAGTTCGGTCCAGTTGGAAAGTGGGAAGACGCGGATGCTCTCGCCCTTGTCAGCCCTACTGTTGTAGAGATTCCACAATTCGGGCCTCTGATTCTTGGGATTCCACTGCCCGAAGGAGTCGCGAAAAGAATAAACCCGCTCCTTGGCGCGCGATTTCTCCTCGTCGCGCCGCGCGCCGCCGAATGCCGCGTCGAAACCGCCCTCCTCCAGAGCATCCAGCAACGCCCGGGTCTTCAGCAGACCGCAGCATTTCTGCGTGCCCAGGCGGAATGGGCTGGCGCCTTCTTCTATGGCCTGGCGATTGGTGTGGACAATCAGGCGCGCTCCAATTTCGGCGCAGAAGCGGTCGCGAAATTCGATCATCTCGCCGAATTTATAGGTCGTATCGATGTGCAGCAAAGGAAACGGAATCTTCCCCGGAAAAAATGCCTTCTGCGCCAGCCGCACCATCACCGAGGAATCCTTGCCGATCGAATACAACATCACCGGCCGCTGGAATTCCGCCGCCACTTCCCGCAGGATATGAATGCTCTCCGACTCCAGAGCGCGTAAATGAGTCAGCGTGCGGTCATTCATGGTGTGATAATGCTGGCTGGATCTTTCATTAGAGCATAGCACCGCAATTATGCGTAAGTCTATAGGATTACTGGGTATTGCCGGCTTGCTGCTGTTTGCGCAGCCGGGCTCCCTCTCGCCGGAGCGCATCCGCGAGGACGTGAAATACCTTTCGAGCGACGCGCTCGAAGGCCGTGGGGTCGGCCAGAAGGGCGGCGACCTGGCCACCGAATATATCGCCCAACAGTTTGCCCAGGCCGGAGCCAAGCCGGCCGCCGACGATGGCACTTATTTCCAGAAAGTGCCGCTGGTGGGCATCGAAACCCAGCCAGCCGCGCAGCTTTCTGCGGCCGTGTGGGGCAAGAGCATCGATTTCAAATTTCTGGACGATTTCGTGGGTGTCGATATGACCCAGCGGCCCCAGGCGCGCTTCGAGGGAGACGCCGTGTTCGTGGGTCACGGCATCACCGCACCGGAATGGAAATGGGACGATTTCAAGGGCGTGGACGTGAGCGGCAAAGTCCTGGTGGTTATCACTAACGAACCGAGTTCCACCGATCCCAACTTCTTCGACGGTCCCGCGCTCACTTATTACGGCCGCTGGACCTATAAATATGAGGAAGGCCTGCGCCGCGGCGCCAAAGGCGTGATCATCATTCACACCACACCCACCGCCGGCTATGGCTGGAACGTGGTGCGCGCCTCGTGGGGCCGTGAAACGCCGTATATGAAGCTGGCGCCCGGAGAAAAAGCGCTCTCGTTCGCCGGCTGGATTTCCCGCGAAGCCGGCGAAAAGCTCCTTGGATTGGCGGGTAAGACCGTGGACGAATTGCTGGCGGCCTCCGAGAAACCGGATTTCAAACCGGTCGACCTGGGCATCCAGATTAGAGGCCGAATGCCTTCCAAAATCCGCGAGCTCGCGACTCGCAATGTAGCGGCCGTGGTGCCCGGCAGCGATCCCAAGCTAAAGGATGAAGTGGTGATTTACACCGCGCATTGGGACCACTTCGGCGTGGGTGAACCGGTGAACGGAGACCCCATCTATCATGGCGCGGTGGATAACGGCACGGGCTGCGGAATCATCATGGAAATCGCGCGCGCATGGGCCGCTCTGCCGCACAAGCCGCGGCGTTCGGCTCTGTTTCTCTCCGTCACCGCCGAGGAAGGCGGGCTGAAAGGATCGGCGTATTACGCGAGCCACCCTTTATTTCCGCCCAGCAAGACGGCTATCGATCTTAACTACGACGCCGTATTTCCGTGGGGCCGGGCGAAGGAAATCGTCATCGCGGGCGCCGAGCGGACCACCGTTCTGGCGGAGGCCGAGAACGTTGCCAAACGTCTGAACCTGGCTATCAAGCCCGACGCGCATCCCGAACAGGGCCACTATTTCCGCTCCGATCATTTCTCGTTTGCGCATGCCGGCATGCCGGCCTTTTCGATCGGCGTGGGCTTCGAGTTCGCCGGCAAACCGGAAGGTTGGGGCGAAAAAGCGTACCAGGAATACAACAGCAAGCACTACCACCAGCCTTCCGACAAATTCCAGGACGACTGGGATTTCACTTCGGTAGCGCAGGCCGCCGAGTACGGGTTCATTCTGGGCACCGAGATCGCCAATCAAGACAAGCTGCCGGACTGGCGCCCGGGCGATCAGTTCCACAGGTGAGAGCGGGAGCAGCGCCACAGCTCGCGGCTCATCACTTATGCGGCGAAGTCGAGGGTGTGAAGTTGTAATTCAGGTAGACGAACGGGAGATTGAAGTCTTTGCCCTCGGTTGTGCGGTTTAGAAAGCGGCCCGTAAAAAACCGCGCGTAGCCGAAACCGAGGGCTACGGCGTCTTTCCAGCCCCACTCGGCCCAGGCGTCGAACTCTCCGCCTACGTGGCGGCCGGCGGAACCGGTGGCCGATTGCGCCACGGGAGCGCCGCTCGCGGCATAGAGCGCATCCCGCGCGCTGGCCAGCCAGAAGTTTTCGTAGGTCTCGGTGAATTTCCATTTGCGGGCCGCCGCTTCGGAAACCCCCGCGCGCACTTGCTCGATGTTGCGCCAACCTACCTGGTCGGCGAAATCCATCTTGTCATGGGCCGAAGGATAGATCTGATCGAAGGTGCCCCAGTTCGCGCTCGATGGATTCTTGGTGCCCGTGGCATAGTTGGCTTCGAGATACGGCCGGGGCTTGAGCCGGCCATTGAGCGGCTTGGCGATGTTCCAGTGGCCCGCCCAGGAATCGATCGAATCCGGACCTAACGAGCCGGCCTGCCGGGCCATCTCGACATCGTATTCGAAATTCCCCGGCACTTTGCCGATCGCGCGAAACCCCACCGTCACTTCGTTGAGGGCGCCGCGCCCGGCATTCTCGCTCAAGTGCACCGTGGCCGGCGCGACCCGCCACAGTACGTACGGCTCCACGACCGCCGCGGGAACGATCCGCGTCAGATGCCCGTACGCGCCGTGCAGATTGTTCCCCTCGTTATGGTGATCGATTACACCGTCGCGCGCCACGATCACCGACGACGCAAACAAGCTCAAGCGAAACCAGGAATGGTGCAGATCGAGCCGCGCCAGGTCGAACGTGCGGCCCATATTCAACCAGTCGGAAGGGCCGACCAGCCGCTCTTCTCCCAACGATAGAACCTCCCGGCCGGCGATCGCATCCACCCAGCCATCCGCGAGGCTGCCCAATTGCACATAGGCCTGCCGGATGTCCCACGTGTTTTGGTAGGGCGGCCGGGCAGCGATGTACCCGTTCCAGAAGACGCGCGAATCCTGGGTTTCGCCGACAATTGTGAGCCAGTGAGTAGGTTGCAGGATCATCATCAGCCGCAACTGCGTAAGGTCGTGGGTGTCGTTCTGCGGCTTGAAAGCATTGTTGCCGAAGCGTTCCAGGCGATCGCGGAACTGGCCATCGAAACGCAGCCAGGAAGGAAGATTGTTGTTGAAATCGGAAACAGGGACTAACCAATCGGGAACGGTGGACGGGTAATCGCGATCCGCTCCCTTGCCCTCCTGCGAATCGGCGCCGAGGTTCCGTTCTTGCGCGTTCGCCTGAGCGTTGACACGGGCCGCGCAGCCGCAGAGCAACAGCGCACAACAAAACACTCTCAGCATGCGTGGCGCCTGGCTATTTTCGGGGGGTGGCCATCCACTCGATCGAGAAGGGGCCGGTTTCCTCCACCACGCTGTACTCCGGCGGGGGAGCGAACAGCGACGCGGGCGGCTCGGTGCGATCGATGTTGATGAACTTGGAGGTGTTCTCGCCTCGGCGAGGATCCACGCTCTTGGTCAGAACCATCATTTTTAGCTCCTCCGAATACCAGGTTTCCGACGTGGTTTGGAAAGGCCGGTCATTGCCCTGGCTGCCGGTGGGCCAAGCCTGGATCAGCCGCGAACCCTTGGCCGGGACGCCTTCGATCGCCTGAACGCCCAGATCTTCGGTGCTGATCTCGGGGCGCGGAGGAGCGGTGGAGCTCACTCCGGAGTTCGCCGGCGCGGCTGGAGCGGCGAGTCTCGCGGAGATAACGCCTTGCGCGACGCGCGCGCCACCACCACCGCCAGCCGGCGCGGGGACACTCCACTCTTGCGAGCCGGATGCCGGCTGCAGTGCGTACCGGTGCGCGATTTGTTTCTGGCTATCGAGCGTATATCCCACGTTGGCAACCGGATCGGTGATCTCAACCAGTAGCGGCGAATCCGCCGGGTTCATCCCTGGCATCCCGCCCATCATCATGGGGCGCTCGACGCGCGTGCGCCCTTGGCTATCGCGATAGAGGGTTTCCTGCTGGGAAGTAATCGTGAAGCGTGTGCCATCCGAACCGACCTGTACCTGCTCCGTTACATGCTGCGCGGTGTAGGGAGCGCCGGTTACGGGAGTGACGACAGCGGGGCGCGGAGACACCCGCACGGTTCCGCCGCGCGGGCCGGAGGAAAAGCTGGCCACACTAGTCGTCGTTTGCGCCAGAAGAGAGCCGGCGGATATCGCCAGCCCGAACAGGAATCCAAGGGACCAACGTCGCATTGGGACACCTCCCCGTTCGAGTCTACCACCGGGGACGCGCCCTTAAGCAGCCTGAGCTTCCATCCGCTCTAGCACCATCGATTGCAGTGCGTCGAGGGCTTCCACGACCCGTTCCACCAAATCGTCGGTCCTCGATACGGAGGCCTTGCAAGATTCGATCGTTTGTTCTTGCGCCGTGATCGCTTCCCGTATCTGTGCCAGGCCCGCGGAGAACGCTTGCTGCGCCTGCATGATTTCGCGGTAGGTTTCATCGGAGATCTGCTCGGCGCGGTTGGCGCGTTCCTCGCCGGCCGATAGGCGCGCGGCTAACTGGCCCAAACGGTCGCGCATCTGCTCGAACCCCTCGCAGGCGGCATGAATGCTCGCGATGGCTTCTTCCCGGTTAGCGGCCAGCGCGGCTACCGTCGCTTTCTCGTGCTGTTCCAGGCGCGCTACCACGGCGCACTCCAATTGGTGAATTTCGGCCCGAAGCGCGGCCTCCAGGCCCTTTGGCCGCTCATGGCCGCGGCTTCCCACACGGCGCATCGACGCCATCAGCAACCGCAACTCCATCGAGACCTGCTGCATTTTTTGCCATCTCGCCGAACTGTTCTTAGCCAGGCAGTTGGCAATCACGCGGTCGAGTTCAAGGTTGCCGATCGGCGCGGGGTTGTCCGTTAGGATTGCCTGCCAGAGCGCCGCGGCGGTTTCTCCGGCGAAAGGCGCCCGTCCCGTCAGCATGTGGTAGACGATCGCTCCGAAGGAAAACACGTCCGAGGCCGCGCCGGCCGGAACGCCCTGCAACTGCTCCGGCGAAGAATAAGCCGTTAGACCGTCCGGGCCCGGGGGCGCGAGCGTAATGCCCGCGTCGGTTAGCAGCACGGCGCTCGGGCACAGCATTCCATGGACTTTGCCGGCGGCATGGAGACGCCGGATGTTCTCGGCCAATTGAATGGCGTATCCCAAGGCTTGAGGGACAGCCATCGGTCCCTGCAAGAGAAGGGTGTCAAGGGTGTGCGGATCGTTCGCCGGCATCATACGCTTTCTACGCTACCCTTGCACAGCCGGCGGCCGGAATGTAAGTTCGCTTCAGGCAACTGCGCGACAATAACCACCGTTGCTAGTCCTGTTTGGCCGGAGGATATGGCACGGGCGGTACGAAAGTCCCTGGGCTATAGTGGAGGAATCGATCCCCATGGGCCGCATTCGCATCCTGCCCGATCAAGTCGCCAATAAAATTGCCGCTGGGGAAGTGGTGGAACGCCCCGCTTCCGTGGTGAAGGAACTGCTCGAGAACTCGCTCGACGCGGGCGCCGCCAGTGTGCGCGTCGAAGTGGAATCGGGCGGCCGCCGCCTGATCCGCATGGTGGACGATGGCTGCGGCATGCTGCGCGATGACGCCCTGCTGGCATTCGAACGGCATGCCACCAGCAAGCTGCGCGACGTCAAAGATCTGCTTTCCATTTCCACCCTCGGATTCCGCGGCGAAGCGCTGCCCTCCATCGCCTCGGTCTCGCGCCTGCTGCTCGAAACGCGATCCGCCGAAGAGACCACCGGTACGCGCATCGAAATCGCCGGCGGCAAGATGCTGCGCTGCGAGGAAGCCGCGCTCGGCTGCGGCACCTCGATCGCGGTGCGCGACCTTTTCTATAACGTCCCCGCCCGCAAGAAATTCCTGCGCACCGAGCACACCGAACTGGCCCACATTGCGTCGCTGGTGACGCACTACAGCCTGGCCCATCCGGAGAAAACCTTCGAGCTGTGGAGCGGCGCCACCGAGTTGCTGCGCGTCACCCCGGTGGCCGGCCTGCGGGAGCGCGTCTACCAGGTATTCGGCGGGCAGGCGCTGGAAGACCTGGTGGCCATCGGCGTTCGCGAGCGCGACCTCATCCTGCCGCGTCCCAGCGTTCCGCCGGGGCAAGCCATCGCCGAATATCAAAGCGAGCCGGAAGAGCCGCCGGTGCGCACCTTTCGCCTCACCGGTTTCTTTTCCCGTCCCCAGGTGCAGAAGGGCAATCGCAATTCGATTTACTTCTTTGTCAACCGGCGCCTAATTCGCGACCGGCTGCTGTTACACGCTCTCTCTTCGGCGTATCACAACCTGATGCCCGCCTCGTCGTACCCGTTCGCCCTGCTCTTCCTGGAATGCGACGCCGAGGAAGTGGACGTCAATGTGCACCCCTCGAAAACCGAGGTGCGGTTCCGCCACGGCTCTTTGGTTCACGATTTCGTGCGCGACACCATCCGCGAGCGCCTGATGGAGAGCCGTCCCGCCCCGTCGTTTTCGCCCGTGCCGCGCCCGTCGGCGCCCGAGCAGCCCGCCGCGCGCCTGCCCTATTCCGAATTCAGCCAGATGCTGGAAAACGAGGCGCCCGCCGGCGTCAGCCTGATCGAGCCTGGCGTCGAACTCGCCGCCGAACCCGCCGCCCCGGCCCTGCCCGAATTCACGCTGCGCGCCGCGCCGGCGCCGGCCCCGCGCCTGGATTTCACCGCGCCGCCGCTGGCCATTACTCCCGGCCCTCCGCCCTCGGGGAAGCTCTCGCGTCATCTGGATACGCACGGGGATTTCCCACCCGAAGCCATCCCGCCGCCCGAAACGTCGCTCTCGGTGCTTTCCGATCTGCGCCCCCTCGGGCAGATTCACGAGAGCTTCATCATCGCCGCCGGACGCGACGGTCTCTGGATCGTCGATCAGCACGTGGCCCACGAACGCATCCTGTTCGAGCAGGTGATGAAGCAGCGCGCCGCCGGCCGCGTCGAGACGCAACGGCTGCTGATGCCGCTCGTCATCGAGCTCACGCCCGAGCAACAGATCGATTACGCCCGCATCGCCGATGAGCTTCACGCCTCCGGCTTCGAGACGGAGCCCTTCGGCCACCGCACCATAGCCATCAAAGCAGCGCCCGCCGCGATCGGGACCGCCGATCTGGAGCGGGTGCTCTTCGAGATCCTGGAAGTCGCCGAAAGCGAGCTGCGCCGCGCCTCGCTCGACGAGCTGCGCCGCGATATCTGCGCCTCGATCGCCTGCCGCGCGGCGATCAAGATCAACACCCGCCTGGACGCCGATAAGATGGCGTGGTTATTGCGCGCCCTGGCCGAAACCGATTGCCCCATGAGCTGTCCGCACGGCCGGCCTATAGCGCTGCACTATTCCACCAGAGAGATTTTGAAGGCGTTTCACAGGATATAGCAGGGGGGCGCGGCTAGGGTCGCGATTTGAGTTTTGGGCGCCGCTTTGGGCACGTAGAGGGCGGAAGTCCCAGGGGACATACCATCGACGGTGACTCCTGGGATGCTCCAACGGAGGCGAACGGCGTGTACCGGGAGTGATCGCCTTAACCGCTACCAGAAACGTCAGATGAGACGACATGAGAGCCGTCAGGCGCCACCTCGGTGGATCGCGCGTTAGACGCCAAGTGGCAGTCGAGTGCGGCCGGATGCTGGCCGACTTGTGGAGACGAATCCAGCATTCGCGGTCGGCCTACACGGGCAGGAACAAGTGATAGATGTTGAACACCCCTACGGAGAGTGAGTGTCGTGATTCGCTTACTCCAGTTCTGCCTGTCAGAAGAGACGAGGGCCCAAACCGAGGTGCCGGTCCACAACGCAGCCTCGTGTGATTGGCTTCAATTGATGCAGAGACGGCAAGTCGGGCCTTCTCGACAGCACCATCGAACACATAGCCAAGCATCCCACCGCTTGCCAGGCCACTAGAGTAGCGCCCCTCTATGAAGCACATCATGCCCTGATGACCCGTCACGTATTCCGAAACCAACGATTGCCAGCCTGACGGAAAAGCAACATGGAGGCGCTTCGTCTCGATCACAAAGTAGGGCCACGGCTTCGAAACACCGGTCGAATATAGAAACATCAAATCACTTCGCCCTACTTGCCGTTGCCTTGACCGCCTGCGGTCGTAGAGTGGCACTTCGCGGAAGATTTCGACGGGGCGATCTCTGAGCGTAGGCTCGCGGTCAAGCAGATCGCGAAGGCGATCACTGAGGTCGTTCTCCAGTTCAGTATTGCGCAACTTCTTCAGCCTCGCTCCACTACGCAGAACGGACGCGAGGATGAATGGAACCTCTTCCTCCGGAAACAAAGGAATCCACTCAGCCGCCTGATCGGTCATTCGGTCTTGGCCTGCCTTCTGGCTGCGGCGATATGCGCGCTCAACTCCGCCGCATCGTTGATAGCGGCTGTACGGGTCCACTCGCCGAGAACGGCGCGTTTCAGTAAATAGATGCGCGCGCCGTGGAAAATTAAGCCGCTACGCCGAAACTCGAAGTGTCCCCAGCGTTCGATATTCGCATTTTGCAGTCCCTCCAGCGCAGTGGCGAGCGATGCGGAGATGTTGCATGTCCGGAACTCCTGCGGATTGCGGGTCTGGCGGAGTTCGACGAGACCGATGCCTAGCTCAGCGTCAACTCCGCCGACAGCGAGGACCCGCAAGTCCCCGGTAGCCCATCCGTTGAGAGTGTCCGTCAGCGTCGATGCGTAGGACGCAAGCCCGGCGGCATCCAGCGGTTGCAGAGTAGGTATGATTCGGGCGGCTTCAAAGGACGCCGGCGTGTCACTGCGGTCAAAGATTTCGACAGTATCTTCGATGAGCGCACGTTCTGGTTTGCTAATGCCAAAATATTTGTATATTTTCCTATTGAGCCCGGCTTGGAGTTTGTCCGCCTTGCGGCGCTGCTCCTCGAACCACCGGTCTCGTTCCTCGCGTTGGGTCTCTCCATTTCCGTCATCATCAAAGAGCCGATCCGGTCTGGACCGCTTCCCGTTAAGGAGAGTCTTGGCGCTGTCCTCCATTTCCTTGCTGAATCGACGCATCTGAGCGGCGACATCTTTCACGATTCGAGCGGCATCTGGTCGTGCGGCTTCGCTGCCTGGTAGAAAGAATGGCAGACGTAATGCTTCCGAGTTGTGGACCTTATCCCGCTCTGTTGCCAAGCTGGCCGCAGTATGAAACACGAAGTAGCGTGCCAACGGACTACCCAAAAAGCAAGCGAGGAAGCGAAGGTAGTCACTGTCCGCTTCGGGCCCGGAGATGCTATGGAGGGCGTGTTGGAACCGCACTCTATAGCCGAAGAACGCAGCTTCCGTGAACCCATCATTCCAAAGAACCAGCGGTGGCGTGTAGATTTCTTCTTCTCGGGTCCGGTGCAGTTTGTCCAGTCTGTATTTCTTTCTTGCCAAATACGGACCGAGTTCGAAAGTCAACGCCTCCGGAAGAGCGGGCAAGCCGGAGATTAGATTTGGAGTCACGAATCGGTCTTCTAACTTCCAACTAAACGTCTTTGGTGTATCAGTTACGCTAGCTGCTCGCAAGGGCTGAAAACCCACCCCGGTACGCCAACGACACTTCCCTAGCCGCCACGCCTCCGCACTCCCCGCCAACTCATGAAGACGCGGGAACGAGAACAAGTAGTCGAGGAACTTGACATCGCGGGGCGTGCCCCATAGATACGATTTCCACGCGATCCCGGCCGACTTCTGTTCCGCCGCTGCGAGCACAAATCGCAGCGGAATCCACTTCCGGTCCCGGGGCGAAATCGAGATCACGCCGTCGCGGAGGTCGGCGCATGACACTTTGGGCGTCAAATACTCGATCTCATGAGTGGCCTCATCCGGTCTGCGAGGTACAAATAATGCGATGTTGCAAGGGCACAGTGACTCCCTGAACAGGATAAAGCTGTAATCGGCAAGCTGAATCACCTTTTGCAGTGTTACGTTGCGAAGCCAGCGGGATTGGAAGGCATCGGTTTGATTCAGGAAAACCTTGGATGGTAAGAGAAGACAGGCACGCCCCGTATCCGTAAGCAGGGCTGGCGTCTTCTCCATGAACTCCTGGGCTAGTTGCTTTGTGCCGCGCCCACTCCAGGGCGGATTTCCAATCACCAGATCGAATTGGCCGGGCCACGCGGGCGCCACATCGAGGAAGTCCGCTTCAAGTACGACAGGGTGTTCTGGTCGCCTCGCCCCCTTAAGCTGCAAAAGGTTGGGAAGTTTCTTGCCGGTGTGCAGCGTGTAGGCACGTACGCCGGGAGGATCAAACTGGTCGAGGAAAGCCAGGTATAGGCTGAAGCATGCGATCCGGCAGGCAGTGGGATTTTTGTCTACGCCACGGAGTGTATCGAGGCGGCTGAGCAAGGCTTTGGCTCTGACTTGGGGGGCCGGATCGACCTTTTGTTCCGCCCGCCACTCGGCAGCCATGCGACTGAACAGTAAGACAAGAAAGATGCCGGAGCCGCACGCGGGATCGATAAAATGTCGGCTCTCCAAATACAGAGGGGATATGCGCTCCAGCGCGACATCTAGCGCCATTTCAGCCAAGAGACGCGGCGTATAGAACGCTCCAGCAATATGCTTTCCCTTTTCATCCTCTTTTTCCAGGAACTTCTCGTAGATTGAACTAATCGTTTCGACGGGAATGAATTTGAAGTCGTAGGCCCAAAAGCCTAGCGAGCGCTGACCATGGCCCTTCGCGATGTCGTCTCCGGCCAGGAAGCGGCGGACAACCTCGAAATGTGCGGCCCGAACCAAACGATGCTCTTCGCTAAGTTCGTCGTCGAACATGCTGCCGTTAAAATCGCGTTTCAGAGCTGGGTAGAGAGTGTCGTACAGGGCTGCGACCGGATCATCCGGACTAGCGAGTAATTCGTGAAGGTGTCGCCAAGACTTGCCTTTGAAGTAGTCCGAGAGGTCAATAATCTCGCGGTCGCACAAGTAGCATGTGAACAGCAGGCGTCCCAGAAAAGCATGTGCGAACTGGGGCGCCAGGCCTTCATCGTCCACGAGCACATCACGGACGGCGGCGAGATTGCCGAGCAAGTATGCGTCAACGGTCTGTTCGGGGTCGAACTTCGTTTTGCGGCCTCCCGCGTAATAGTGGCCGGTGCCGAGTTGAAGGTAAAATCGCTGGGCCCAGCTGCCCAAAGTGGCAAGATGGAGCTTTTCGACCAACCGATCCTCCATTTCGGCATCTGTCGCGGTAGCCGGATTAACCGGCTTCGTCATGGAAGAAAAGACGCGTACAGTCGTGGAATCCCGGAGGAGCAGGATGGACGCTACGCCTTGGTTCCAGAACTGCCGATGCGCTTCGGCAGCCGCTCGCGGTGTGACAGGCTTCGGCTCGTCCCGGAGATAGACAGTGGGAATCCCGTTGAGCGTGAGAACACCCGAGAGGTTCATCTCTTCCCAGGCCCGGAGAAGCATGTGCTGATAGGCGAGAATCTCCGGGCTACGTAAGAGATCCTGGCGTGAGCGATAGTATCGGAACCCCGGTGGCGGGTCAGGTAGCGAGAGTGGGCGAGCCGCGCTCATTTGGTCAGCATCCTAATAACGGCACGACCGACACCTTGGACCTGCAGGTCCAAGGCTGGTATTAAATCGGGGTAGCGGGGGTTTTCGGCACGGAGCCACAGATTCCCGCTTTTGCGAACCAGGGTCTTGATTGTGGATTCGTTGTCGATTAGAGCTGCCACGAGATCGCCATCCTGCGGTACAGCTTGGTATTCCAATAGCACGATGTCGCCTTCGAAAATCTGGCGACCAATCATAGAATCGCCAGTCACACGTAGCGCGAACGCTTTTGATCGGTCGCGGATTCCACAAAAGGCCGGATCAAGAGCCAAGCGTTCCTCGGACTCTTCAAATGCTTCGTGTGGCCGTCCAGCGACGATGTGTCCGAGTACAGGAATGCCAATGCTCTTTTGTACCAACCTGATACCCCGAGCGCAATGCTTTTCAACTGTCACAAGGCCTTTCCTTTCCAAAGAAGCGACAAGATCCGTAGCCGCTTTTGGGCTCTTGTAGCCCAGACGCTTGCAAATCTCCCGATAGGTGGGCGGTGGCTCGCCATTCTCGTCGCGTTCCTCAAGGAAACGCTGAAGATTCCATTGCGGTTTCGTGACATCGACCATTGTACTATACAATTGTATAGTACAGAGGAATCCGTCGCGACGCAACATGACTGAGTCGAGGTCTTGGAAAACGGCATCGTCGGCTGACCACCCAACCGTAGCGGAACTGGCCAACTCGTGGCCAGGCAAGCGAATTACTCATAAACACCCTACGTTCCGGCCATCCACTTGGACGCGTAGTCGCCGATGGTGAGAACTGACCTGAGCAACTGAAGCCTCCGTCGTAATGGCGCTCCGGGAGATTTGTCTTGTGAAGTCCCTCTTCCCTTCAACTGGACGAGGGCGCCGAAACCAAACACGCAGCCGCAGGCCGGATTGGGGCAAACCGGGACCGTCTGGCGGCAGCCTTACCTTAATGCCTATGTCCAGGTCTGCGCGGGTCCCCCCGACCCGCTCTTGACCCGCCTCAAAAGCCGGCCACGGGCCGGCTTGCGGACCCTGGGGTCCGCCCCACGCCAAGCTGCTGACAGCTTTTGATCAATCTGCCATCATTAGTCATGCGCGTTCGCGAATTGGCGGAGTGGCTTGGCGCGACCTTCGAAGGCGACGGCGAGAAAGACCTGCTGGGCGTGGCGGCGCTCGAAACCGCCGGCGCGTCCGAGTTGGCATTCGTCGGCAGTCACAAGGCCGCGGCGCAGGCGGAAAGTTCGGCGGCGGGTTGCCTGCTGGTCCCCATGGATTGGCCCAATCCGAATTACCGGACGGCGATCCGGGTGCCGCAGCCGCGCACGGCGTTTGCGCGGGCCATGAGCCGCTTCTATCCCACAGCCGAGCTCAAACCGGGCATCCATCCCACCGCGGTGATCGGCAAGGATGTATTGCTGGGCGCCCTGGTCTCGATCGGTGCGCACGCGGCGATCGGCGATGGCACCCAGATCGGCGTGGCCGCCAGCATCGGGGCGGGATGCGTGGTGGGCAAACGGGTGACGATCGGCGAAGGGTGCGTGCTCAATCCCAACGTGACCGTCTACGACAACGTCGATATCGGCCGCGGCACCATTTTGCATGCGGGCGTGGTGATTGGCGCCGACGGTTTCGGGTACGTCCTGGAAGACGACCGATGGCACAAGTTCCCGCAGGTGGGGCGCGTGGAAATCGGCGAGTTCGTCGAGATCGGCGCCAATTCGTGCGTGGATCGGGCCGCCCTGGGAGTGACCTCGATCGGGGAAGGCACCAAGCTCGACAACATGGTGCACGTGGCCCACAACTGCCGCATCGGACGGCACGTGGTGGTGGCCGCGCAGACCGGGTTTTCGGGCGGCGTGATTGTGGAGGACCACGCGGTGATCGGCGGACAGGTGGGCATCGGCGACAAGGCGCGCATCGAAGCGCACGCGGTCTTGGGATCGGGCTGCGGCGTGTTGAGCTCCAAGATCGTCCGTTCCGGCGAAACCGTGTGGGGCACGCCGGCGCGGCCCCTGCGACAGCACCTCGAACAGCTTGCCAACCTGGCCCGGCTGCCCGAGCTGCGCCGCAACGTGGCCGAGCTCAAACGCCGGCTGGGGGAGCTCGAAAGGAAAGCCTGATGCTGGTGGTGGTGGGCGGCCATGCGCGGAATATCGGGAAGACTTCCGTGGCGGTTGGACTGATTCGCAAACTGCGCGACCGGCAATGGGCCGCCGTGAAAGTGACGCAGTACGGCCACGGGATTTGCAGCCGCGAGGGCGAAGCGTGCGGCTGCGAAGCCGATGCCGGCGCCACCGCCGACCACCCTTATGCGCTTAGCGAGGAGTATGAGGCCAATGGGACGGATTCGGGGCGTTTTCTGGCCGCTGGCGCGCGGCGCTCGTTCTGGCTGCGTACGCCGGTGGGGCAGTTGGACCGTGCCGCCGGCACCCTGCGCAAGATTCTGGCGCAAAACGAATACGTGATCATGGAATCCAACAGCGTTCTGGAACTGGTGGAGCCCGATGTGTTCCTCATGCTGCTCGATTTTTCCAGCGCCGATTGCAAACCTTCGAGCCTGCGATTTATGGACCGGGCCGATGCGTTTGTGGTGATCGATCGCGGGATCAACGTGCCGTTATGGGCAGAGGTCGCCCGGGGCGCATGGGGCCAGAAACCGCAGTTCCCCGTAACGCCGCCGGACTATGTGACCACGGCATTGACGAGATTCGTCAAATCCCGATTCCCCGGTTCGGGAGCATCGGGAGCGAACAATTCCACGCGGTTGCGGCCGTGAGCTTTGGCGACGTACATAGCGCAGTCGGCTTCGCGGACGAGACTGCCACCGTCTTGGAGTTGGGGCAGGGCGCGGCCGGAAACTCCAATGCTGCACGTCACCGTGACCGGTTGGGAAACGGCGTCAAAGGCCGTGAGAGCCATTGCCTCACGGATCCGCTCGGCTTGCGCGCCGGCGCTCGGAATCCCGCAGCCGGGAAGGACGATCAGAAACTCCTCGCCTCCATAGCGGCCCACGGCGTCATAGCGCCGCACGGCGGACTTCATGCGGGCGGCAACCTCCCGCAGAACGGCATCGCCCGCCAGATGTCCGTGTACGTCGTTGATCTGTTTGAAGTGGTCGACATCGATGAGCAGCAGCGCCACGGGCTGGCCCTCGCGGTTGGCGCGGGCGCATTCGCTTTGCAGAATCTCGAGTATCGCCGCGCGATTGAGGAGGCCGGTGAGACTATCGTGCGTGGCTTGCACACGCAGTTCTTCGCGGGCCCGCATCAACTGCTCCTGTAACGCGATGATGCGGCTTCCGGCGCGCAGGCGGACGCGCAGTTCATGGGCATCGAACGGCTTGGTGAGGTAGTCGTCGGCTCCCGCATCCATGCCCTCGACCAGGTCTTCGGACTTGGCGCGGGCCGTCAGCAGCAGCACATATACATAGGGTTCGCACGGGGTGGTGCGGAGCCGCCGGCAGATCTCGACGCCATCGATTCCCGGCATCATCCAGTCCAAAATGGCTAGCCGCGGCGCATCCGGGCCCTGCAACATGTCCCAAGCCTCCACGCCATCGCGCGCGATGCGAACCGGATACCCCCACTTGGTGAGCATGCTGCGGAGGATGGTCTGAGAGACGGGATGGTCTTCCGCGACCAGCACCGGCGTGGATAGAAGGTGCGGCTGTGGCTGCGTTCCTAAAAGGTCCGTCGTGTTTTCGCGAACGGTATTCTCCAAGTGCTCGACCCTCGCATCTCTTATCGGCCGAGTGGACGTTTTTCATTAGGTGCGGAAAACGATCGCAGCCACCGGGGCCTTGGTCCTGGTACCCATGTTGCCGGCGCGGACGAAGAAGAATTAGCCGCAGATGAACGCAGATGAACACAGATAAACAAAAGACCAACGGACAGTATTCGCGTTTTTGCGTTGTCTTATCCGCGTTCATCTGTGTTCATCTGCGGCCAAATGTGTTTGATTTGTGGTGGCTATCCCGACACACCCTACGTACCTGGATCCGCTTTCCACAGGCCCCGCCGGTCATTTAAACTGGCAGTTTCAATGCACACATAGGGGGAAGCTCTTATGAACTATCGCGCACTGGGACGGACCGGCTGGAAAGTCTCCGAGATCGGTTTCGGCGCCTGGGCGATCGGCGGCGCCTGGGGCAGCGTGGACGATTCCGAATCGCTCGCCGCGCTCGGCGCCGCTATCGATTGCGGCGTCAACTTCATCGACACGGCGGATGTGTATGGCATGGGGCGCAGCGAACGGCTGATCGCCCAGCTCAAGCGCGAACGCAAAGAGGAAATCGTGGTCGCCACCAAGGCCGGCCGGCGGCTCTCGCCCCATACCGCCGAAGGCTACAACGAAAAGAACCTGGCGGCGTTCATCGAAGACAGCCTGAAAAACCTGTCAACCGATTGCTTAGACCTGGTGCAGCTTCACTGTCCGCCCACCGATGTCTATTACCGTCCGGAGCTGTTCGGGACGCTCGACCGGCTGGTGGAAGCCGGCAAAATCCGCTACTACGGCGTCAGCGTGGAGCGCGTCGAGGAAGCCTTGAAGGCCATCGAATTCCCCAACGTGCAGACGGTGCAGATTATCTTCAATTGCTTTCGCCAGCGGCCGGCGGAGCTTTTCTTCGAGCAGGCCAAGCGGCGGAGGGTGGGCATTCTGTCGCGGGTTCCGCTGGCCAGCGGCATGTTGACCGGCAAGTTGACGCGCGAGTCGCGGTTCGCCGCCGACGACCATCGCAACTTCAACCGCCATGGCGAAGCATTCGACGTGGGCGAAACGTTTTCCGGCGTGGATTATGAGACCGGCCTGGCGGCGGTGGAAGAGATCGGACGGCTGCTGCCGGCGGGCGTCGGCATGGCCCAGTTTGCTTTGCGCTGGATTCTGATGTTCGACGCCGCCACCTGCGCCATTCCGGGCGGCAAGCGGCCCGAGCAGGTGAGGGAGAACTGCGCCGCATCGGGGACCGCGCCCTTATCGGAGGAGACCATGGCGGCGGTGCGCGAGATCTACCAGAAGCGGATTCGCGGCGCGGTTCATGCGCGGTGGTGAAGGCGCCCGTGGAGCGGGGCGCCGCCCAACACGTGCGGTTCGCCCCCGGTTGCGCCGGGGTTCGGAAACTGGGTCAAAAGAGCCGGCGGAGCCGAGCGCCGAAAACCAGAGATCGAAATAGTCAATGCCGCCGGGAGTGCCCAGCGTGAAAGCGTAATAGCCGCCGCTCGAAGAGGCTAGTGGGGTTTCGCCGATGCCATCCGCGCCGCCATACTGAGTGGTCGAATAATCCACCATGCCGCCGCGGTAGGTCTCCACGATCGGGCCGCCGGCGAATTTGTCCACCATGCAATTCGGAGTGCCGCCGCAAATCGCCGCGGCTTGCGGCCAACGGGCGCCCGCCGGTTCATAGGAGGGTGCGAGATAGTCGCCCCATGCCGCCGGAGTCAGTCCCAGAGCCAGCACGGCGAAGGCCCCGAATCCGCGGCGAAAAGCCATATAGTTCCAGCTAAACGCGGAATCGGCCGGGCGAAAAGTTGCGTAAGGTTAGCGTTTACCTGTAAACAGAAATAATTTTCTTCCCCTTTTGTTCGCCTTGTGATATAGTCCCCCCATGAGCCCAACTCCACAACCTCAAGACGTGGCCAATCAACTGTTGGCCAGCAAAGACTTCTTCGAGCGCTCCACCAGGGTTCTCGAGGAGGGCGACTCCACATTTCGTCCGCTCGAAGGCATGATGACCGTCGCGCAGCAGGTCGCGCACACGGCCCATACTCTCGACTGGTTTATCCAGGGCGCCTCGCGCGCCGAAGGTTTCGATCTCGATTTCGAAAGCCAGGCCAAAGAGTTGGCCGCGGTAACCTCGCTCGCCAGCGCGCGGCAAATGCTCGAAACGGCGTACACCGATGCCATCGAGTTCCTCCGCTCACTGGGTGCCGAGGGCCTCGCACGGCCTCTGCCGCCCGGCCCGGTCATGGGCGGCCAACCCATTATCGACGTGGTATGGGCCATGGTCGAGCACACCGCCCACCACCGCGGCGCGCTGACCGTGTACTCACGGCTGCTCGGGAAGGTCCCGCCCATGCCGTACGGCGGGTGAAGCGCACCCGTTAGCCCCTATTCCATTGCGCGCTTGACCTTTTCCGCAATCCCCATGGCGGTGTAAGGCTTTTGGATAAAGCCCGCCACCTGCTGGCCCGCGAACAGGTTCATCGTTTCGGCCTCGCTATAGCCGCTCGATATGATCACTTTGGCCGCGGGCCGGATCTTCTTGAGCTCCGGAAGTACTTCCTCGCCGCTCATATTCGGCATGCTCAAATCGAGGATGACCATCGCGATCTCGGCGGGATGTCTTTTGAACAGGTCGATCGCCGCCATGCCGCTGTCCGCCAGAAGCACCGTGTATCCGTAGCGTTCGAGGGCCCGCTTCGCCATCTCGCGCACGATGTGCTCATCATCCACCACCAGCACCACGCCCGAGCCTTCGAGCGTTCTACGGGAAGCCGCAACTTGTGACTGCTCGACCGGGTCGGCCGCCGGGGGGAACAGCACGGTGAAGGAACTGCCCTTCCCCGGCGTGCTCCTCACGACGATCGCTCCCTTGTGGCCGCGGACGATGCCGGCGACAGCCGCCAGGCCCAGCCCCCGGCCCAGGAACTTCGTCGAGAAGAACGGATCGAAGATTCTGCCCTTGGTGGCTCCATCCATGCCGCAGCCGGTATCGCGGACTTCCAGGAAAACGTATGGCCCCGGCGGCAGGTCGGCCGCTTCGGGATTCAGCCGGAGATAGGCATCGTCTACCACCTGGCGGCCAGCGCTGACCACGATCAGGCCGTCGTGGCTGCCGATCGCCTCCGCCGCGTTGAGGACCAGATTCATGAACACCTGCTGGATCTGCCCGCGATCCGCTTCGATATAGGGCACGTCCGGATCGAGGCCCAGGTGCAGGGCGATCTTCTTGGAGATGGATGGTTGCACCAGGCCCACCATTTCGGGAATCGCCGCTGCCAACTGCAGCGGCTCCTGCAAGAACTTGCCCCTGCCGGAATAGGCGAGCATCTGCCGGGTGAGGTGGGCGGCTTGTTCGCCGGTTTTGATGATCCCCCGCACCAGGTCGGCGGCCGGATGATCGGCGGGGAGCATTTCCTGGGCCAGGCTGGCGCTGCCGATCACGCCCACCAGCAGGTTGTTGAAGTCGTGCGCCACACCTCCGGCCAACAGGCCCAGGCTCTCCAGTTTCTGCGCTTGCCGCAGGTGTTCCTCGGCCTGTTTTCTCTCGGTGATGTCGGTCGAGATAGAGCATACGGCATAGACCTTGCCCGCCGCGTCACGGAGCGGGAATTTTGTCGCCAGTAACACGTGGGGACGGCCGTCGGCGAGATCGGCAACCTCCTCAATTTGAATCGGCAGGCCCGACTCGGCCACTCTCCGATCGTGTTCGCGGTAGGATTCCGCTCGTTCCCGCGTCATGATGTCGAAGTCGGTTTTGCCCCTGATCTCGTCCCCGGCGATCGCCAGGAGCCGCTCGAAAGTCCGGTTGACCGTAATGAAGCGGCCTTCCAGGTCTTTGACGAATACCACCCCCGGCGAGCCATCGATGATTTCCTGGAGTTGCTTCTCGCTCGTGCGTAGCGCTTCCTCAGCCCGCCGGCGTTCGGTGATGTCCAGAAACGTGCCCACGCAACCGCGTACCCGCCCATCGGCATCGCGCAGCGGACTGGCGTGACCCAACATGTGCAGGCGGTGCCCGCTCGGCAGCAACACTTCCAGGTCGGAACCCCGGATGTCCTGGTTGGCTGCCGCGGCTGCCTGCATGGGCAGTTCCGCCGCGGTTAATTCACGGCCCTGTTGAAAGAACCGCCGGGCCTCAGTCACGTTCGCCGAAACGTTCTCCTCTTTTTCGGCCTCGTAGAACGCGTTCGCCATGCGATTGCCGGTGATACGGTCGCATTGCGGATCGTGAGCTACCCAGATAGCCACCGGCGCGACCTCCATTACCGTCTGGATTTCCTCCATGCGCTGGCGCAACTGCTCCTCCATGCGTTTCCGCCCGGTGATGTCCTCCGCCGCCACACTGATGCCGATGACATTCGCCCGCTCATCCTTCAAAGGAGTGGCCGAAACAGCCAGACACCGCGATCCATCGCTCATCTCGAGGCTTGACAAAGGCTCTCCGCTCTCAAGGACGCGGCGCAGTACCGGCTCGACCTGATCGACGATCGCTTGGGGCAGGATCTCCCGAATCGATTTCCCAAGGTGTGCTGCCACCGGCAAGCCATTGATTTCGGCCAAGCGGCGATTCAGGCGAACATAGCGCAGTTCGTGATCCAACACGGCCAGAGCAATGGGGGCCGAATCGTAAATCGCCTCGATCTCCGCCAGGCGCCTGCGGGCGTGGGCTTCGCTGACGCGGAGCGCCTCTTCGCTGCGGTTGCGCTCGGTGGAATCCCGGCCATACAGATTCACGTAGGATTCACCCCGCGGCTGCGCGGCCAAAAACCAGAGAGTCCGTCCGCCCTCGCAGGTGAGTTCAGTTTCCACCGGGCGCTGTTCGCCAATGGCGCGCTCGACCAGCGTCCGGAGAGGGGCCGGAAGCGTCGGGTTCTCCGCCTCTCCCAGCGCCAGATACGTGCGGGCCGCCGCGTTGGCGAATTCCAGCGAGCCGTCGGACCGGACGCGCAGCACCGGGTTGGGATTCTCCTCCGGAAACTGGGCCAGGCTGCGCAACGCGGCCCCAGCCCGGCTGCGCTCGATCAAATCGGCGGCCTGACGCACCAAAAGGTCCATCCGCCAAAGATCGTGCTCGGCCGGAACATGCGGAACACTCCATTGGGTGGTCAGGATGCCCAGCACCTCGCCGCCACGGCTGCGTAAAGGCGTGGACTGGACGGCGCGCACACCAGCCTCGCGCAAGACCGGCAGCGACGGCGTGCCGGCGAATATGGGACTCGATTCCACATCCTCGACAATGAGGCGGTCCCCGCGCTTTAACGCTTCGCCGCACACCGACGCCCGTCCCTCGGCGGCGGCGAAGAAATCCAGAAAGGCCGCCCTATGCCCGTGATGCGCCACAATGCGCAGAGAACCTTCTTCAAGCAATTGCAGGGTGCCGCGGTCGGCCTGCATGATGGCCACGGCCGCATCCATAATTTCCTGGAGCAGCGGCTCCGGTTCGCCGGTCCCCACCAGCGAGGTGCTCAATGCATGTATCCGCGTGAGGGCGGCCAGGTCGGCTGTCAGGTCCTTCTCGCTCTGCGTTCGCTCGACAACCTCGGCCGCCAGCCGTTTTTCGCTCTCCCGCAGTGCCCGCTCGGTTTTGAGCTGCTCGCCAATATCGGTATTGGTGCCGAACCAGCGGGCCACCTTGCCTTCGGTATCCTTGACCGGCATCACGCGCGTGAGGAACGGGCGAAATACGCCATCGGCGCCGCGCAGTGGAAAGACCATGTCGAACGGCTCGCCGGTTGCAAGCGAACCTTTCCAGCGTTCCAGCACCTGCGGCAGCACCGCGGGATCGTGCACCGATTGCCAACCCCATCCTCTGGTTTTTTCGGCCGTGACGCCGGTGTAGTCATACCAGCGCTGGTTGTACCAGAAGATCCAGCCATCCGAATTTGCCATCCAGCACAATTGCGGGATGGCATTGGCCAGGGTTCGAAACTGCGCTTCGGATTGCCGCAGCACTTCTTCGGCAAGCCTGAGCTCGGAAAGGTCGAACAGCGAGGCAACGGCGCCCAGCAGAATCCCCTGCTCGTCGCGCACCGGCTGCGCATTCACCAACATCCATGCCAGGGTTCCGTCCGGTTTCCGAACCGCCAGTTCCACGTTGCGTACCGCTTTGCCGGTGCGGAGGGCCACCACTGCGGGCAGTTCCCGCACGGGAAAAGGCGTGCCATCGGCGCGGACCGCGAGGGACCAGGATTCGAGCGTGGCTGCCGCCAACGCCTCACGGCCGTATCCGGTGACGGTTTCGACTGCATCGTTGGCTTCCTCGATCTTGCCTTCCCTATTCAGGAAAATCACACCTTCGGCCAGCGCCTTGAACGCCGCGCGAATCTTGGCCTCGCTCTTGCGCAGCGCCTCCTGAGCTTTGCGGATCTCGGTGATGTCCGCGCCCGTGGTAATGAAGTAATCGCCCAGCGGAACGCTGGTGAATCGGAAGTATTTGTCTAAATGGAAAAAGTAGTCCTCAAAAGAATGCGGCAGGCCTTCCGCCATGATCTTCCGCACCATGGGCATATAATGATCCGTCGCGCCGGGGCCGAAGATCTCGTCGGTCGTCTTGCCCCGGATGGCCGCCAGGTCCTTGCCCCAGGTTTTCAGCGCAGGCGAGTTGGCATCCACCAGCGTCCAGGTCTGGATGCGTCCCTCTTCATCGCGGACCAGCTTCCAGAAATGCACCTCCTCGGCCATGTTCGCAAACAGCGTGCGGTAGGTGGCTTCGCTTTCCGGCAGCGCGTCTTCGGTCCGCTTACCGCTCTGTTCTTTCGCTTGCTCGACCGCGGATTGCCGATCGTTCTCCAGTTCGGCGATGCGCGCTCGCAGTTGCTGAACTTCCGCTTGGAGGGCGAGTTCTCTCTGTGCCGATGCACCCACAGGGGACCTCCCGGCCTAAGAATCTGGAACCGTTAATTGTATAGCGGCGCGCCGAGGGTTATGGCGGCAAATTTACTTAACGCGCGCGGCCTTGCCCTGCGGACGTGCCGTGACCGTCCGTATGAAGTCCACCTCTTCCCGCGAGTACGGCTTGCCGTCTTTTTGGAAGATGTCGTGGAACCACACCGCCGGCTCCCGATCGGTGTAGGGCTTCAGCCATGAATCCCATGGCAAATACGTCTGCGTCTTGCCCGCCACCAGGCCCCAGTTGATGGCCGCGACGTTGTTCTTCTTGGCGATCGGCAGGATCGCCTGAAACGTGCTGCCCAGGGGGCGAGCCATGTACTCGGTGCATAAAATCGGGCGCTTGTAAGCCGCCAGCCATTCGAGGCGCTTGGCGAATTCCTCCGGCGGCCCGTAGTTGTGGAACGAGACGACGTCGGAGTTTTCGACCTGGATTTTTTCGATCGGTGTCAGATTGGCCGGATTGGACCAATCGTCTTTCCAGAGGCCGCTGGTGAGCGGCTGCGTCGGCAAAGCGGCGCGCGCATATTCAAAAACATGCGGCAGCAATTGCGCCACCAGTTGCTCTTTGTGGGCGGCATCCGAAGCGGCGTAGCTGTCCTGGTTGGTGTTGCCGGGCTCGTTCCAAACGTCCCAGGCCAATATGCGCTTATCGTGTGCGTAATCGGTCACAATGCCCTGCACGTACGCCAGCACACCGTCCCATTTTCTGGAATCCATCAACACCGCCGCGCTGGGACTCTGCACCCACCGGGAGTTGTGTATCCCCGGCCGCGGCGGGAGTTGCGGACCGAGCTCCGGGGACGGGTCCCACACGGAATCGAGCAGGACGAAGATCGTCCGGATGTGGTGCTTGTCGGCAGTTTTGAGGAACTGGCCGATGCGCTTCTCGAACCCGGCGGAGTCCCTCTGCCAGAGCATGTCGTCGAGGAACACGCGCACGGTGTTCATGCCCAGGCCTTCGGCCCAACCGAGCTCACGATCCATGGCCATCGGGTCGAACGTATCCTGCTGCCACATCTCCAGCTGATTCGATGCCGTGGAGGGGATATAATTGGCTCCCACCAGCCAAGGCTGGCGGGCGTACCATTGATTGGCTTCCTCCTCGGTCCAATGACGGGGTTGGGCCATGGCGGCCATGCCGGCCAACAGGCACAGAAGAATCCGTATGAGTTTCATGGGTCTGAAATAATTTTAGCGTGGTGCGCGGCGGGCGTGGCGTGGCGGAACGTCGGCGGGGCGCACGTTCCGTAGAGACGCGTCAAAATTGCGCCGGCGCCAAGATGGCTGCGACCGGGCGCAAACTAGTTTCTCATCCTTTGCATGAGTGCGACGTCATCCATGACCGAGATCCCTACCCGTGTCAGAAAGCGGGTCAGGCCCGGATCGTAAAAGTCCTCGTCCTTTGTGCAAATGACATCGGCTCCGCCGATTAGCGCCGTTTGCACGACAACGACGTCGTTAACGTCGCGGATAGGTATGCGCAATAGCGGATTGAGAGTCACGACATCGGAGACCTCGCGCAGAAACCCAATGTAATCATAGATTCTTGCTTCCGACAAGCCATAGAGCATCTGCATTCGGGGGTAGCGAAGAACTCTCGCCAACTCGTAGAGAATCTCACTCGAGAGCAGCAGTATGTGCCGGCTCGCGACTATATCGAGTAAGACCTGACGCGCGAGTCCACGGGAGTTTTCGTTAGCACGAACCAGGATCGTTGTGTCGAGGACAATCCTCACCGGTGTGAGCGATAGCCGGGGCGGCTGTCCCGCATCGCCTCGTCGATAATGTCGTCGGCTTCCTGAACGGAAGCAGGCTGACGCTTGGCGTCCACTTCGGCAAAATACTGCTGGAGCGCGCCGACGATCTCTTGGCGTCGTTGATCGGACAAGACTGGTGGCTGGAAGGCCTGAACGCTCACGGTCTCCCGTTCCGATACGGGGCGCCCGAGCAGGCTTTCGACGGCCATCTTCTGGTCCGGCGAGAGGTCTTTCACATCACGGATCATGTTCTGTCCAAATGCCTTCCCACTACATTATGACGGTTTTGCCATTCGATTTGGAATCGGCCATTCTCCGTTAACCCGCGAGGCTCTCTGACGCAGTAGGCGTTCTGCGTTCGAGGCCAAACTTGCCGGGTCCGACTTGCATGGCCGGCGTTTGACAGGAGGAAATGTGCTGAGGAGCAGGCACGTTTCGCAGATCAACTTCTGGACTGTTAGTTAACCTTACCCGTGAGATGCCCTGCTCGCGCGCGGACCGTGCCTGTGTCGATCGCACTGCCCCTGGGGTTCATTTCCCTTGAGGGCGCTGAGAGTCTATTCTCCATGCCTCCACAGGTCGTCGCGGATGACTTTGGCGTCCAGACAGAGTGCGACGAGGTCGTCGGGTACGTCAATTTCTGTGTCGGCGATGCGAGTCAGGCGGTCGCGGAGGTACCGTTTTAGTTCCCCGGCATCGTCGAGTTCACTGGGGTGCCCTCTCATGTGCCCGAGTTCGAAGATGAGATCGGTGCACTTTTCTTCGATTGCAGAGCGCTTCGATTCCCCCGTGCGCTTTATGATGTCGTTCGCGAATTGGATGAGCCGACGGACGGCAGGATGGCCCTTGCTGAGGCACGACACCATGCTGAACTTAAGGCCTGCCACGTCGCGGAGCTCCTCGGGGAAATCGAGGAGGTCCGTTGCTCCAAAGCTCGTGGTCGGGGCGTCGAGTTCCCAGCGGACGAAAACGCCTCGTGAGGGTTCGTGATAGAGGACGGTGCTCGGATGATAGGTCGTGAAGAAGATCATTGCGCGGATGACTTCCTCGGCGCCCATCGAGAGAATATAGTTGTCGGGGAGTGAGTCGATAACCTCTTTGGGGAGCGGAAAGTCAACGAGCCCGAAGGCGACGGATCGGAGGAGGCTGTCATACACGTTGCGTCCAATGACGACGGGTTGTCCGTCATGTTGCTGCCAACTCCCAAGTACGAGCTCATCGTGTTTCTTGAAGAGGATGAAGGAAAGTCTGTAGGAATGGCGGACAGCCATGATGGCGGAGAGGACCTTTTCCTCTTGCTTCTCAATGTCCTCGCGACTTAAGAGCAAGCCGATTGCTTGCGCTGCGTAATATGAGCAGAAGTACTTCGAGACGCCGGATGCCAGGAGTTGACTGATGTTTTGCGCCAGGAAGCTGACGAGGCCTTCGATGAAGAGGTCTAGGATTTTGATGCAGGCGTCATCGACGGCGATGCCGCCGCGGGAGACGAGTGGCGTGAAGCGGAGTTCGGCACGGCAGTCAACGACGTAGTGGACGCGGAGCATTTCTTTGATTTTGAGTCCTGGTACCTCATTCGCGAGAAACACGCCGCCATTTGCGACTTTCCGGACTAAGGCTTGAGTCGGGCGGGGTCCTCGCGCGCGGTCGTCTTCGTACCAGTGCCGTACGCGCAGAGTAAGCGGCAGGAGGTATCGGCCCGCAGGGTCGAGGACAGGGACCTCACCGAGTTTGCCGCCGGGCCAGAGGATCACGACTTCCACGCCGTCGCGGCTGAGCATGATCGGGAAGAACTCCGTGACATTGTCGTTGGATCGGCGGGTGATGTCTGCGGCGATCTCTGCGGGCGTCTTACCTCTGATCCCCCACACTTCTATTGGTGCGTCCTCCGCGATTTTAACGGTGATTGGGAATTCGAGAAAGACGAGCCATCGTTGGACGTCCTCGCAGAGATTGCGGATTTCGATACCCTTCCTTAGGTGCAGTATGACGGTGGTGCCGCCTTCGGACACGGATAATCCATCCTTGCCGTACTGCGCGGTTTCCCGTACTGCGAATAGATCGTAGATGTCTTCCAGTTCCAGGACGAGTGTGGCGCTGCCTGGTTTTGATGCGCGGGTAACGACGGTGACACGGTCCGCGACCATGAAGGAGGAGAGGAAACCGATCCCGAATTGGCTGATCGGCGTGTAGCCGGGGCATCGTCGTCGGAAATCGGGGGATCGATAGTAGCTGTCGCCGACCTTTAGAAAGTGCTTTCGGATGACGTCGAGGTCCATCCCGATGCCGTTGTCGGTGATTTCCAGTTGTGTCAGGTCCGCGTTGACGCGCACCACGATTGCTGGTTTGAGGTGTGGTTCTTCGAGCCGCCGGACGCGGACGGCATCGAGGGAGTTTTGGAGGAGTTCGCGAATAGCAACTCTTGCATCGCCGTAAAGGCTGTGTCCCATCAGGAGGTCGATGATGCGGTGCTGGTCGAGCTCGAGCTCGAAGCGTTCGGCGATGAAGCCATGCGCTTGCAGGCCTGCGTCGCTCACGTGGCGGGCGTTCAGAAAATAGTGTGTTGCGATGATCGCGGGCGCTGCTTCGAGCCATGAACGACAACGAGAGAGTTCTTCGTCGCAGATCTTGATGAAGTCTTTGAGATAGAAGTAGACGCGGGGATTGCGGCAGACCGCATGGACCGCCACCACGGTCGGGTCGATCATGGAGAGCCCGACGCCGCTGACGTCCAGTTGTTTTGCCCATTCGCGTGCGCTGATGGGATTCCGTGGTGAAATGAGCCGGAACACTATAGAGGGTGTGCGGTCGCGGCTCATGTGAAGAACATCCGCTAATCGCAGGCAGATCGCGAGGAATTGGATGTTCGCGCAGTCGGTGGGTTCGTTGCCGAAGCGAAAGTCGACGGGGTAGATGCTTCGGTCATAGAGATTGTTCAGATGGTGGCTCTGGCAAATGAGTCCGAGGTAGTGCCGGAACGGATCGGACGTCGTATAGAGGAGGCCATGCAGGGCTTGGGCCTGCGGGGGTAGTACGGCTTCCGCAGTGAGCCAGTTCAGGATTCTTTTGGCATGAGTATTGCGAATGTATTCTTCGAAGATGAAGTGATCCAGCGTGGGGTGGTCTGCGTCGAGGCTTGATGATGAGTCAAATCCCTGGAGGTAGCGTTGCTGGAAGCGAACGAAATCCTCGTCATCTTGCCGGTTCTCGAATTCCGATGTTGTCGCGAGCATTCCCAAATCGTGCAGGTAGACGGCGAGAACCAAGAGGCAACATTCGACGTCGCTGAGCGACGTCCGCACGGCCTCCGGGATCAGCCAGGTGAGGATTGCGAACATCTGGTCGCAGTGGCGGATGGAGTGATCCGTATAGGTCTTGAAGAAGCCACTCGTTCGTATGGACTCGAGCATGTCGACGACGCCCGGTCGCAGTGTCGAAAGCGCGACGCCATATCGCGCGCCTCGGTCGTGCACTCGCTGTTCGAAGTAAGAGAGTAGCATTGCTGTAATGTCACTAAGCGCGTCGGCATGCCGTACCTGGGTGCAGTGTCTTCAAGTTGCCATTTGCAGAGTCTGTATTAATTGCTACATGAGCCATTATAGGCCGCAATCCGCTGAATTGGTGGATTGATGGGTTCTGGGCTAGCTCCCGAACGAGTTCGCTTGGGGAAACGTGTTTCGCGCGTTCGACGGGAGGCTCTCTTCCAAGGCGGCGACTTCTTGGCGCCGGACCCGGCCTCGGTGGCATTTCACGAATGCACGAACTGGACCGTTAACGGCCCCGGACGAATTGTGGTCTTGGATTAGTCCCACGTATCCCACTCGCATCCACTGTTCAGTTTCACGGAACCAGCACGAAGCGCTCGATGGCTACGCGCGCGCTATGGCTCAGTCCAGTCAGGCGATCGAAAATCACTTCGAATTCGTCGAACTGGTCGAACGGAAGGCCTAGGGGAATGGGGAAATCCAGGGTTTCGCGCACCGGAACCGTCCTACCGTCGCGGATTTCGGGCTGCGACTTCACGCCCACCACGCCCAGGTTCTCGACATGCGGCGGTGGGCCGGAGCCGCGGGCAACCAGGAGGACCAGCCGGATGTCCGCCTCCCGCGTATCGGCATTTACGATCTCCAACTGAATGGCACGGCAACAGCGCAGACTGATGGGACGGTCGAGTTTCTGATGCGCTTCCATGTTCAACGGGGCCATATCGGGCGTACTGAAAGATAGAACGGACGGGGTGCCGCGCTCCACGAATGAATTCGGCGGCGGGTGCCGGAACGGGTAGCGGTACATCCAATATTCACCGCCAAACGGGATGGTCAGCGGATGCGCCAGCCGGGCGGGTGGCCCGTGGCCGGCCGGCAATGGCTCGATTAAAACCGTCACGGGCCGCACGGTGGGCCAGAGCACGACACCCGGGAACGTGCCCGGCAGGTGCAAATTGGGCCCCGGCGGCGCGGCGCCGATTTCCGTGCCCGTGCCCCGCGCGGACCCTGAGTGGTACGCGCGGATGATTCTTCCTCCCGCCAACGCCAGCAGCACGGTGAGACACAGGCCCAAAACGGAGCGAGGCAGGTTGGGAGCGCTCCGCTGGGTCCACGCTCCCAACCCGATCGCCAGCGCGGTGACGATGGCGATACTCAACAGCAGCAGAGCGGCCGCCGGCATGCGGCGACCCATCAGGCCCAACGCCAGCGCACCCTGGAGGCCGGCCGCCGCCAGCAGAGCCGCGTTGAAATGGTCCGCCAATAGGTCAATGGGCAATTCCCCGGCGCTCAGGACCGCGACGGAAAAGTGGCCTTCCGGCTGGTTCGATGGAACCGAGAGCAGACGCGTGGCGCCGATCGCCAAAACCACGGCGCCGGTTACTGCCGTCACCGACCAGTCCATCATCAGCAGGGTCGCCGGGGCGAACCACACACCCGAGGTGAAAGCGTGCCGGGTTGCCGGCGCGGCCGCCAGATCGCTCAAATGGCGGATCGCCAGGCGCAGCAGCAGCACCGCGATCGCCGCCCAAAACCAGGCTTCGAGCGACACGACAATGCCGTTGGCAATTCTCGACAAGATGTCGGGGCGGCCGGCCAGGGCCCTATCCCATACCACCCAGCCCGTGGCGGCCAAGCCGGCAATCTGCGCCAACGTCTCCATGCCCGCCCGCGACGGTGGATAAAAAGGGAGCGTCACTGGCTGTTCTCTGTATCGGACACCGGTTGGGATGGGGTGGTTCCGGCCTAACGCGCAATCGTCACGCCGACCCCGCCGGGGCCGATGTCCAGCCGGTCGATATGGTGGCTCAGGGCGAAGGGGCGGCCCACGACGGCATCCGGATAGAGCGGCAGAACGATGTGCTGGATCAGGAAGTCGAGAGTCCGGCCGTCGATCTCCATCCCGGAGATGGCCACCCGTTGCACATCCACCTGTACATGCCCGCGGGAGGAGGCTATGCGGGCGGTGACGCTCACGGGACGTTCGCCCTCCAGCAATTTGGCCATCAGCCAGCCCGGCGGGTGGCCTTCCGCGCTCCGCAGTTTGCCGAAATCCACCATGGCGCGCCCCGTCACCGTTTGTGGTGCGGTCCTCTCGAGATTCGGATCGCGGACGCCATCCGGCACGGAGTGCATGGCGAAGGCCACGAGTTCCGGATACGTGAGGGTCACCCGCGAGCCGGGCCGTAACCGGTCCGACTCGATCGAATTGAACTTACGTTGGGCGGAATCGTATGCCGTCGTGGCGGCGGCCAGCATCGCGACGAGGAGCAGCGGAATCACCCACCCCGGACTGAGCCTCATAAGCTGTCAGACGTTTCCCATCCTACACGAATTGCCTGCTTGGGTCATATCGCCCCACATACTGCGAAGTTGGACCCCAAGGGGTGGGGGATTTCACCACTATGAGGCCGGGACGCTGCTTTGAAACCAACGAGTTGGCCCTGGCGCGGCCAGGGAAACCGACTGGCCGTAGCATTGCATTCGCGTGATTTTAGGAGTCTAATATGTCTGTTCAGATGGTGGTGATTGCAGTCGCGCTGGTGCTGTCAGGCATTGCCATTGGACGCTTACTCAGCGCCTGGTTGAAGTATCGGGGTCGGAGGGTGGTGCGCTGTCCGGAAAACTCCCGTCCCGCGGGCGTGACGGTGGACACCCGGCATGTGGTTGCCACAGCTTTGGGAAGGCCTGACCTGAGGCTTTCTTCCTGCTCCCGGTGGCCGGAGCGGGAAGGATGCGGGCAGGCCTGCCTGGGAGAGATCTTAGCCGCGCCGGAAGACTGCCTGGTGCGCAACATCCTGACGAAGTGGTACGAAGGCAAAACGTGTGTTTCGTGCGGCCGCCCGATCGGAGACATTTCCGCGGGCGCGGCTAAGCCCGCGGTCATTCGCGCCGATAGCATATCTGTGGAATGGAGTGAGATCCCCGCCGAGCAACTGGAAGAAACTTTGTCGGCAGCCCGCCCGATCTGCTTCGCTTGCCATATGGCCAGCAAAATGGTGCGCGAGCATCAGGAGCTGGTAATCGATCGATCCAAAGGAACGGTTCGACACATTAGCTGAGCAGTTCGGGTCTTTTCCATGCGACTATTCTGGGTCTGCCTATGGCCGGCAGTCTTGCCTGCACTGGGCGGAGAGGCCAAGGTTCCCCCCGCCCCCGTTGCTCTCTACGCCGAATTTCAGCAGCCACCCCCAAGGGCCGTCTTGTCGGCCCTCCAGGACGAGTTGGCTATCATCATGGGGCCGGTGGGATACCGGTTTGAATGGCGGTCGCTGGCTGCCGTGAGGGGAAACGAAGTTTCCGCCGAACTGGCAGTGGTGAAATTCAAGGGCAGATGCGATGTGGCCAATCTGGACACGCACGCCCCGATGCCGGGGGCACTGGGGTGGACGCATGTCAGCGATGGGGTGGTGTTGCCGTTCAGCGATGTGGACTGTGGACGCATCCGCGCGTTCATCCAAATGGGTTTGCTGGGTTTCCCGGCAAAGGCTCGCGAGGAAGTATTTGGCCGCGCGGTGGGCAGAGTTTTAGCGCACGAGCTCTACCACATTTTCGCCAAAACCGCGCATCACGGCACGAATGGGGTAGCCAAGGCGTCGTACAGTGTCCGCGACCTGCTTTCCGACGATTTCGCCTTCGAGGAGCAGGAATCCACCACCCTACGCGATCAGCCGCGCAGCGTGGCGGCGAACAAAGCTTCTCTGCATTGAAGCTGCCGGCGTTTTTATCTCAGCTACGAGCAGAGGTCCCTGCAATGGACATCGAGCCGAGATCGCCGCGCGAGTCTACAGTCTATCTCCCGAAATGCAGCAGCGCGTGCTACGGTTCGTGTCCTCTTTGGGACCTGCTGCGCATGAAAGATCCTTTCATCACTTGGCCACGCTGTAGGACGTTTCGGGGGCCAGGGCTTCGAAACCCGCCATCGGCGGATTTGCCTGACTCGGAACAACTCGATTCCCGTCGAAAAGGAACTCGTACTTCCGCGACACGGTTGCCAGTCTCGCCCGCCCGCAGCTTTCGAGGCTCTCGAGGATTTCAGGGGGGATTGTCGCCTTTCCCAGGCGCGCGGTGGCCACAATCCTGACGGAGGGTGCCGGCGACGCCGGAACGAATGCGACCGATTCGATCTTGCCGCTGACGAGCATGCCGTGTGTGTCGACCTGGCACTCGCCTACCGAATCTGGCACGTTGAAGAATACACCGTGCGGGTCGATACCCTGCTCGCCTGGCTTCTGGCCAGGGTCCAGCAGGTACAGGAATTCGCTAGCGAACCCCTGATGCATGTCCGAGGCATCGCAGACCAGCCGATCACGCCTATCCGAACCGGTGAGCTTCTTGCAGTCGTCTGCTCTTGCGCCTGGGATGTACCACACTTTGCGCCAGTGAGATCGATCCTTTGTAAGCAGGTAAGACCCGCCAAATAAGTTCACGTGGGGTTCGCATCCCACCCCGCTCGCAAATGCGTCTTCGCTCGCCGCTGCCAGGAAATGCCCAAGAGTGATGGATTCCAGTTCCCAAGGCTCGGTTGAGAAAGACGCGCCGGGGCAGGTGGAGCACCCTCTCTCGGTAACATGTCCAGGGCATACTGCCTCGAGCAAGGCGGCCCTGTCCGCGGCAGAGACATGGGAGGCGTCCGACGGGATCACCCCCGATTGAGCGAAGCAGCCGTAAACGGCCGCAAAGAACAGGTCCGTAAGATCTGTACGCATAATCACAGTATGTGCTCGCGCGGGATCTGATGAATAGTAAACGCGGGTTCCGGAAGTTACCATCGACCGAGCCGGTAGTCTGGCCGCAGCTCCGCGAAATGGCGAGAAAGCGGCGTTCTGACGTCAGTCGTTCACCTGCTCCACTTCCACGCTCCCGCCGGTCATCTCTTGCGGCGGATCTCCGCCGGCCATCTGCTGCGCCACAATGAGGCGCCGCGCATGCGGGCGAAGTTTCGGCAGCCACGACCAGAACGCCGCGGCGGCCACCATGCAGATCGATCCCGCCATGGTGATCGTGAAAGGCGCGCCCCACTTGCCGGCCACCGTGCCCGCCAGCAGCGATCCGATGGGCGCCATTCCCATAAACATCATGGAATAGACCGACATGACGCGGCCTCGCAGGCGGTCCGGCACCATGCTCTGAATCAGGGTGTTGGAAGAGCCCATCTCGATCATCATCGAGAACCCCACCGGGACCAGAATTGCGGCCGAGAGCCAGAAGGCCCGCGAGAATGAGAATCCCACCAGTCCGGCACCGAACCCCAGCGCCGACAAAGCCACCCAACGGGTCAAGCCCTTGAGATTCGTACGGCTGGCCAGCAACAACGCACCCGCCAGCGCGCCAATGCCGGAGAAACCGAGAAGCCAGCCCAAAGCCCTGGCGCCGCCATGCAGTATGCGGTCGGCGAAAATCGGCATCAGCACGGTGTACGGCATGCCGGTAATGCTGACAATTCCCAGCAGGATGAGAATGCCATGGATGGGGGGATTCTGTATGACGAAGCGGAATCCCTCCACGATGCGGGCCAATGGCGAACCCGGTTGCTCCGTCATCCGCCTGGCCGGCACGTGCATCCAAGCCAACCCGATCACCACCGCGATATAACTCACGCCGTTGGCGAAAAAGCACCACCCTTCACCGATGGTGGCCACCAGAATACCGGCTATGGCCGGACCCACCACTCGCGATGCGTTAAACATGGACGAATTGAGGGCGATGCCGTTCATCAGATCGGCCTTGCCCACCATCTCGACCATGAAAGCCTGGCGCGCGGGAATGTCGAAAGAGTTCACCACGCCGAGCATGGCGGAGAGCATGAAGACATGCCAGATCTGGACCGTCCGCGTCAGCGTCAGCGCCGCCAGGACAAAAGCCAGCAGCATGGAAGCGGTCTGGGTAGCGATCACGATGCCGCGGCGCCCGTACCGGTCGGCCACGATGCCGGCTATGGGCGCCAGCAGGAACACGGGGATCTGCCCGCAAAAACTGACGGCGCCCAACAGCACGGAGGAGCCGCTCAGCCGGTAGACCAGCCAGGCCTGCGCCACGTTCTGCATCCAGGTGCCGATCAGGGATATGAGCTGGCCGCCGAAGAAAAGCTGGAAATTCCGGTATTGCAGGGCCCGCAGCGTCGCCGGGAGCTTCATCTGATCTCTATTTTAAGGGACTGCGCGCGGCGGCGATTTCGTCGAGCACACGCGCGACTTCACCCGCCGGGTCGTGCGACCGGGTGATCTGGCGGCCCATGACGAGGTAATTCGCACCGTTGCCGATGGCCTCGGCGGGAGTGGCGACACGCCTTTGATCGCCTTTGTCGCTGCCCGCCGAGCGCACACCCGGAGTTACCAGAATCGCCTTCGGCCCCGCGATCCGGCGCACGGCGGCGGCTTCGAGCGGAGAGGCGACCACGCCATCCATCGCGCACTCCATGGCCTGGCGGGTGCGCTCCGCCACCAGATCGGAAACCGCGCAGGTGTAGCCCAGGTCCCGCAAATCGGATTGGTCGAAACTGGTCAGCACCGTCACCCCGAGCAGTTGCAATCCGCTCGCCGCCCGGCCCACCACCGCCGCGCGCATTACGGAAGGGACGGCATGCACCGTGAGGAATCGCACGCCGGTGCGGGCCACCTGCGCCACCGCGCGTTTGACCGTCTCGGGGATGTCGTACAGTTTCAGATCGAGGAAAACTTCCTTTCCCTGCCCCGATAGCTCGCGGACAAACTCCATTCCGGCCGCGGCGTAGAGCTCCATGCCGACCTTGTAGAAACCGATGGCGCCGCCTATGCGCGCCACCAGGGCCCGCGCTTCCTGGGCCGATTCCACGTCGAGAGCAACGATGATAGGGTTCGCGTTCATACCAGTCGAATGGGTTTGCCGCCTCGGGGGAGCACGCGGCCCAGCCGGTACGCGCCCGCGAGCGCGCGCTCCAGCTCCGCGGCATCCGTCTCGGGCAGCGCGATCAGCAGGCCGCCCGAAGTCTGCGGGTCATAGAGCAGGTCTTCGATTTCGCGCGGAATCTCACGCACCGCTTCCACCACGCACGACGCGAATTCGCGATTGTTCTTCAAGCCGCCGGGAATGGCGCCCTGCCGCGCGTAATCCACGGCCCCGGGAAGGAAGCGCGTGCGCTCCACCTCGATTTCCAAGGTCACGCCGCTGGCGAGCGCCATCTCCCTGGCATGGCCGATCAGTCCGAAGCCCGTCACATCGGTGCACCCGTGGGTTTCATGCCGCAGCATCTCTTCGCACGCGCGCCGGTTTAATTCGAGCATCTGGCGAGTGGATTCCTCGACGTGCGCTTGCGCCGCCAGCCCGCGCTTCAAGGCGGTCGAAATCACCCCCGTGCCCAGGCGTTTGGTGAATACCAGGGCATCGCCGGGGACCGCGCCGGCATTGGTCTTCACGCGCCTCGGATCGACCGTGCCGGTGACGGCATAGCCGAACTTGATTTCGTCATCGGCCACGCTGTGACCGCCCAGGATGGAACACTCGGCCTCGTGCATCTTTTCGGCGCCGCCCCGGAGGATCTCTTCCAGATCGGAAGGGTCGCCCTGGGCGGGATAGGCCACGATGGAAAGCGCCGAAATGGGCCGGCCGCCCATGGCATAGACGTCACTCAGCGCATTGGCGGCGGCGATGGCGCCATACGTGCGCGGATCGTCCACGATCGGCGTGAAGAAATCGACAGTCTGCACGAGGGCAAGCTCCGGCGTCAGCCTGTACACGCCGGCGTCATCGGCGGTATCAAACCCGATCATCACGTTTTCGTCGGCCCAGCGGGGCACGGTCGCCAAAACCCTGTCCAACAACTTTGGACTCAGCTTGGACGCTCAACCCGCCGCCTTCACGTGGGCCGTCAGTTTTCGTACTTGTGTAACATCTGCCATGAGCGCGTCCCTACTATAATAGCGGCAATGCGACGCACTCTCGCCTTTCTCACTATGGTCCTGTTGGCCCTGGGGCTGGGACTGATCTCGGGCCATCCCCGCACGGAGTTCCACTTGAAGAACGCCTACCGCGCGGCGGAGCGGAACGGCTGGATCCAGGTGCACCTGGAAGGCACGCCGCGCGAAATCGGCTTCCAGCACGGCTACCTGCTGGCCGACGAAATCCAGGACAATTTCGACGACATCGCCGCTGAGTTGCTGCATGATTCGAAACGGGACTGGAGCTTTTACCGCAAGACGGCGCGCGAGGTGTTCTGGCCGCGCATCGAAGCCGAGTACCGCGATGAGCTGACCGGCATCGCCGAGGGGCTGAAAGCACGCCGCGGCAGGCTGGACGTGTGGGACCTGGTGGCCATGAACGCCTGGCTCGAGCTGCCCTACTACACCAAGACGCTCGAACACAAGACCGGTGGCACGGCCGAGCACTGCAGCGCCTTCGTGGCCACCGGCAGTTACACCAAGGATGGCCGCGTGGTGATCGGGCATAACAATTGGACCAGTTACTCGTCCGGCGAGCGCTGGAATATGGTGTTCGATATCGTGCCGGCGAGCGGCTACCGCATTCTCATGGACGGCATGCCCGGGCTGATCCATAGCGGCGACGATTTCGGGTTGAATTCGGCCGGCATCCTCATCACCGAGACCACCATCAGCGAGTTCGAGGGCTTCGATCCCGCCGGCGTTCCCGAGTTTGTGCGGGCGCGCAAAGCCATGCAATATGCGGCGTCGCTCGACGATTTCGCGCGCTTCATGGAGGGTGGCAACAACGGCGGCTACGCCAATAACTGGCTGGTGGCCGACCGCAAAACCAACGAGATCGGCGACCTGGAACTGGGGCTGAAAAACGTCAACTTCACGCGCTCGAAAGACGGGTTCTTTGTCGGCTCCAATTTTCCCGTCGATCCCAAATTGATGCGCGAGGAAACCAAGTTCGACCCCGCTAACAAAGCGAGCAGCGCGATTGCCCGCCGCGTCCGCTGGCTGGAGTTAATGGAGGAATACAAGGGCCGCATCGATGTAGCCGCCGGCCAGCGTTTCCTGGCCGACCACTTCGACAGCTACGAAAAAAAGGAAGCGGCGAGCGAGCGCACCCTGTGCGGCCATATCGAGTTTTCACCGCGCGGCATGCCGACGTGGCAAAGCGCGTATGCTCCGGCCGGCGCCGTGCAGAATAAAGTGACGGACGCGGCGGGTGCGGAGAGAATGTCGTTCACGGCGGCGCTCGGCCACGCCTGCGGCCGTGATTTCAAAGCGGCGGCACACCTGGCGGAACATCCCGAGTATGCCTGGTACCAGCCGATTCTGCGTGACATGGACGCGCGGCCCTGGACGGAGTTTCAAGCCTCCACGGCCGCCAAATAGGACGCAGTACAGGTCACCATCCAGGCCCTTACAGATCCAGAATGTGCCCCATCTTCTCTTGTTTGGTCCGCAGGTATGCCGCGCGCGTATCCAGAACATCCGCCAGGCAAGGTACTCGCTCCGCCACGTGGACGCCGGCGCTTTCCACGGCCTCCACTTTCTCCGGGTTGTTCGAGAGCAACCGCACTTCGGCTGCCCCGAAGTACCGTAAGATCGCGCCGGGAAGCGCGTAGCTGCGGAGATCGGAATCGAAGCCCAGACGGTGGTTGGCTTCCACCGTGTCCGCGCCATGATCCTGGAGTTCATAGGCGCGCAGTTTGTTGAGCAGACCTATGCCGCGGCCTTCCTGGTGTTCGTAAATCAAGAGCCCCCGGCCTTCGGCGGCGATGCTTTCGAGGGCCATTTCCAATTGCGCGCGGCAGTCGCACCGCAAACTGTGGAATACGTCCCCCGTCAAGCACTGCGAGTGAATCCGCACCAGCGGCGGCTCGGGACCGGCGGAAAGATCGCCCATGCGGAGCACCACTGCTTCTTCCGCCCGATCGCCGGTGACACCACGGAAGCCGTAGATACGAAAGTGGCCGAACTGCGTGGGGAAGTCCGCCTCGGCCACTTTTTCCAGACGCAGTACGGGGGGATTGTTCATGGTGTGCTATTAGAGGTCTTACTCCTTTTATTATAATGGCTTCCAATACCGAATGGATTCCTATCTGGTTTCGTTGCTGGTTAAGCTGGCCGCCATGGCGGCCATCGCCAGCATGCTGGCCCGCTTGAGTCACTTCAAAGCCCTGCTGATGCAGGAGAATCGAAGTCTCGGCCAACGATTCTCCCTCGCCATCTGGTTTTCCGTGGTCTTCGCGGCCAGCGTGGCGATTCGGGTTGCCAGCCAGAACGCTTACAGAGGGGCAGATCTCGGTTTGGAAGGCAGTTTTCTGGCTGGCTTGGTGGGCGGCTATGTTACCGGATTGCTCTCGGGAATTCTGATCTCTCTCCCTGCGCTCCACCACGAGACTATGACCCTCCTGCTTCTGGCCGGCGTGGGCGTGATGGGCGGCATGATGCGCGATTTCGCTCCGGAACCGGAGGAAATCTGGCGGTTCTCGCCGTTCTTCGATCTCAACATCTGGCGCTTTTTCCGGGAGAGCAAGAATTACTATCGCGCGGCCTTCCACCTGCTGCTGTTCGCGGCGGTTTTGGTAGCGGAATTCCTGCGGCAGATCCTGGGCTCGTTCGGACGAAACCCGGTGTTCCTGCTGGTCCCGGAACCGCATGGCCTGGCCCTGGCGGCCGTCTACGCCTGCACTTTGTTCGCGGTCACCATTCCGCTGAAGATCTGGAATAACACGCGCACGGAAAAAAAGCTGGAAGAACAGCAGCGCCTGCTGGTGGAAGCGCGCCTGGCCGCGCTGACCAGCCAGATCAACCCCCATTTCCTGTTCAATACGCTGAATTCCGTGTCCTCCCTGATCCGTACCGATCCCAACAAGGCGCGCCTCATGCTGGTGAAACTCTCGAATGTGCTGCGCCGGCTGTTGCGGAAGCATGAAAATTTCAGCACCCTGCGCGAGGAATTGAGTTTCATCGAAGACTACCTGGCGATTGAGATGGTGCGTTTCGGCGACAAGCTGCGATTCGAGCGCGAGATCTCCTCGGATACGCTGGACATGTTGGTGCCCAGCATGCTGTTACAGCCGCTCGTGGAGAATTCCATCAAGCACGGCCTCAGCAGCAAGGTGCAAGGCGGTACCATATGGATTCGCACTCACCGCAACGAATCCAAGTTGTGCTTACTGGTGGAGGACGACGGTATCGGTATCCCGGAGTCCAAACTGGCCACGCTGCTCGATCACGGGATCGGCGTCAGCAACGTCAATGAGCGTTTAAAGGTCCTATTCGGCAACGAATATCGCATGTGGGTCGATAGCGAACCCGGGCGCGGCACGCGGGTGGAAATCGAAGTGCCGGAGTTACAGACGGAGTTGGTGATTTCGTGACCGTAGAGCCTTTAGAAAGATCGGTCCCCTTGAAACAAAGGCGTAGCCGGCGGTTTCCTCTTCCCGCAAGAGCGGGGTGGAGACTGTTTTTCCTGCAATCGCTGCGCTCTCCCGCGGTAACGGCCTCTATCGTGCCGAGTTCGCGGTTCTTAGCCGCGGCGCTCGTTCGATCCATCGATTTCTCCCGCGCCGGGACGGTTCTGGAACTGGGCGCGGGAACCGGCGCCATCACGTCCGAGATCCTTCGGCGGATGGGAAGCAACTCAACCTTATACACGGTGGATGTGAATCCGGCGTTTATTTCCCATGTCCACCGCAGGATCCGGGACCGGAGGGTGGTACCCATCCTGGGCGCGGCCGAAAACCTCGAGACCATCCTGCGGCGCCGCGGCGTAACCGGCGTGGACGCGATCGTATCCTCCTTGGGGCTGAGCACCATGGATGAGGACAGGCGCCATCGGATTCTATCCTCGGCGGCTAAATATCTGGGGAGCCATGGAGTCTTGTCGCAGTTTCAGTATCTGCACGCCAACAGCGCCGCCAAGCTGGCGTCGCGTCTGGGTCTGCGTCCATTCCGCGAGGAGACGCTCCTGTGCCGCTATTTCAGCCGGGTTTCGCACGAGAGGGTATTCCTGAACATGCCTCCGGCCATCGTGTTCACATGCAAGCCTTGACGGCCCGGCCGTTTACTGGCCGGCCGTATCGGCTTGCTTGAGGAACGTCAGGCTGCCGCCCTTTTGCCCCGGCGGCGCGATGGGGGTCACCTCCACGGTGAGCGTCTTGCCGTCCTCGGAGGGTTGAAAGCGCCTCTTCAAGACGACGTTACCTCCCCGCCGCTCCTCCATCAGCAGCAACGCGGTTGCGTCATACCAGAGCGAAACCGTTCCCTGCTTCAATTTGCACCGATTGCCATCGGTCTTGCACTGGATGTCGGTTTTGGTCTCCTTGCCGCCGGTGTCGGTGATGATCTCGGTCAGCGTCACCCCGTCGTCGGTTTGATGGAAGGTTAGCGTCTCGGTCTTCACCTTGGAGTCGACGCCTTGACTATGGGCCGGATCGAGTTGCCACGTCCCATTCAGATTCGGAAGGTCTTGAGCCGCCGCGACGCCCAAAGAGAGGGTCGCGAGCAGTATGAATTTGCGCATAGCGTTCCCTAGGACGTAGTATAGTCGCCGTCTGGCGCGAGAGCTACTGAAAATCCGCTAAGGAAGCGCCTATTCGGATCTCGAATAGTAATACGTGTACTTGCTATAGAGTTCCGAGGCGCGAGCGCCGTTGGCCACGATTCCCAAAACGTTGTTCTCGCAGAGCGATTGCATGGCGCGAGTAACGTTATCGAACGTCGTGGAGCCGATCTTGACCACCAGAACGGTGCCATCGGCCATGGTGGCGAGCAGGTTGGCGTCAGCGGAAAACAGCAGCGGCGGAGTGTCGAAGATGGCCCAGTGAAACAGGCGCGGCAGCTCTTCAAACAGCAGCTTGGCCTGCCGCATGTTGAGTAATTCCAGCGGATTCTTCACCGGAGAGCCGGCCGGCAAGAGGTAAAGATTGATCCCTTCCACGTGGCGCAAGGCCTGCGGGAAGGTGCACTTTCCGGTGAGGTAGTCGGAAAGGCCGGGGGCCCGCTCGATCTGAAACAGATTGTGGATGATCGGCCGGCGCAAGTCGAAATCGCCCAGCAACACGGAGCTTTCCGCCAGGTGCGCCTGGGCCAAAGCCAGATTGACCGCACTGAAGGTCTTGCCCTCCGCCGGCGAAGGACTGGTCACCACCACCGTGTGCAGAGGCTGGAGCGTTTGCAGATGGTTGAGCCGCGTTCGCAGGGTCCGGAACTCCTCCGCCGGCGTCTCATGCGAATTGTTCAGGTCCAGCAAGTGCGATTCCGGCGCGGGATGAAAAGGAATCAGTTCGACTTCCTTCAGCATCTCGGGTTGAATGTTCAGACGGGCCGGACCGCCGGGGGCAAACATGGCGTCGGTAACCGCCGGGAATTCGGGCCGGTGCGAGCCTTCGGCGGGACGTAGCGGCAGCGCATCTTCCCGCAACGTATCGCCCTGTTCGGCGCGGCGCAAAGCATCGTGTACTCGACTCATAGGTCCTCGGTTCCTGAATTCAGCTCTTGCCGAAAAGGTGATAATACACCGAGCCGCTCATAGCCATGGTTCCCAAAATGAACACGCTCGACCACGCCAGCCAGAACAGGCGCCGTTTGCGGCGTACCAAAAGGGCGTTTTCGAGCAGCGGGATGCTGCTCAACACCGGCAGGTTGGTATAGGCCCGGACATCCTTGAGATTCTTCAGGGAAGTATCTTTCATTTCCTTGGCGGCGGCCAGCATGACACCCAGAAACAATCCGAGGACAGTGCCGATAGCTGCCCAGACGGGGCGATTCGGCTCCACGGGCTGCTCCGGCAGCGAAGGGGGATCGAGAACCTGCAGCGTCTCGCCGCCCTTATGCTCCTCCAGATCGTTGGCGGTCTCGGAAACGTCTCTCCGCTTCACCATGTCCTCGTACTGGGCTTTGGCGAGCGTGTAATCGCGCATGAGAGATTCGTACTGCTGCCCGTTCAGCGGCGCCTGCTCGATACGCTCCTGCAAACCGGCGATCTTCTTCCGCAATTCGCCCGCCTGCGCGTTCAACCGTTCGATCTGCAAGTCCACCATGCTGATGCTGGTTTTCACGGTATTGATGTTGTTCTTCAGCTCCTCCAGGCGGGCTTGCATCTGCGGGTTGGAGACCCTGACCGGCCCCCCTTTGGGCGACGTCTGCTCCTGCTCCATCTGCTGTTTTTCGAGTTCGGCCTTCTGCTGTTCGAGTTGCTCGATTTGCGCTTTGATGGATCCAATCTCCGGGTAAGCCTCGCCGTAGATCTTGCGCGCGGCGGCCAGATCGCTCCGGTACTTGGAAAGCTGGGCTTCCAGGTTGATGAGTTGCTGATTCTTCACCGCCGTCGGGCTCGCGCCGGCGATGGAGTCTTCCGAACGCGTCGAATAAAACTGCTGCTCGCTGATCAGGTTATCCAACTGCTGCTCCAGCATGGCCTTTTGCCCCTGATGCTGGCTGATGGAATCGTTCACGCGGTTGGCTTCGGTTTGCAGCGATTGCTCGGCCGTGACATTGGACTGGAACTGTTCCGGCAGCTTACCCTGGTTCTCTATTTTGAACCTGGCAATCTTCTGATCCAGATCGTCCATGCGCTCCTTGGCGGCTTTGTACTCATCGTCGAGGAACTCGGTGGTCAGGTGCGCCTGCCGGCGCTGCACCTGGATATTCTGTTCGGTAAACTTGCTGACCAGCTCGCGCACCACGTTCTGGCATTTGTACCTGTCCGTATAACGAAAGCTAATCAAAAAAGCGCCCACTCCGTGCCGGTCGCTGCTTCCGCCACCGGCACCCAACTCTGGAAAGCCGATTTTGATGTTCTTGCGCATGTCCTGCACAATATCCTCCAAAGGCTTTTGGCTGCGCTCTTTGGGGTACAGGTTCAAGGAAGGGCGGGTGATCAACTCCGTCAGGCTGCTGCGGCTTAGAATCTCCTCCTCCATCTGCGTCAGGCGGTCGCTCAACAGTTGCGTGACGTCATTCGGCACCAGCCGGGAGGAAACCAACTGCGGCGTGATCTGCATCAACGCCGACGATACGAATGTATCCGGCCAAAGAAACGCGACCACCACGGAAATCACCAGCCCGGCGAACATGGGACCGACGATCCATGAGCGGTAACGCCGCAACATGTCGATGTAGTCTTCAACATCCGGCGGACGCCGGGAAACACTCACGTAATTCTGTGGAGCGCCCATAAACCCGTTGCTTTCCTTCGATCCAATCCTCTCCCAGCCCGGTCACGGGACAATAATGATGTCGTGCGGTTCCAGGTATATGTTCTGTTCCAGGTGTTTGCCGTGGCTCACCCAGTTGTAATTAAACTTGAATTCCTGCGCGCCACGCTGAATGCGGATCTTCTTGGTATTGGCAAAATCGTGAAATCCGCCGGCCTGCACCAGCGCCTCCATCACGGTCAGCGGAACCACCAGATCGTAAGCCCCGGGCCGGTTCACTTCACCATGAATGTAATACTTCTTGCTGTGCACCGCCGCCAACCCCACGCTGACATGCGGGTCGAGCATGAGCTTGCCCTCTTTGAGTCGCTGCGTGACCATGGCTTCGACTTCCTGCGGAGTGCGATCGGCCACCTGCACATCCCCCACCAGCGGAAGCGAAATGGCGCCGTCGGGTCTTACCATGAAATCGCCCGACAACCCGGGATTGGCCCAAACACTCACCCGCACCTCGTCCTCGGGACCGATCAGGTATGTCTTCTGATTTATAGGGGCGCCGGTCGCTGGTTTGGCACCCGCCGGCGCAGCCAGCTTGCTGGGGTCCGCGGTGCCGCCCGAAGCTGAATCTAGACCGGTCTGCCCAGCCGGAGGCGCTTCCGGGGCCGGCGGCTTCTGAACCGTGGACGCCTTGGCGTCCGAGGTTTGCGCCGAGGAGGGAGGCGCGGAATCCTGCGCGCCGAAACCCACTGCCAGGAAGGTGGTAAGCAAGATCACCGTTCTCATTTGAAGCCTCAAGACCATTATGGAAACCCGTGCCAACGATTCCCCACAACACGGGTGCACCTTGTATTGTATAGCATCCGGTTGTCCCAAATCCGATACCGTTGGACTTACTCATAGTACCAAACGCTCCATGCCCGGCCCTTCTGTTACGAGGTATAGATACACTTCCGCATAGTGGCCGTCTCCCAAAAAACGGAGGGGTACAGCCCGCGGCTTTGGAACCCGCAGATAATTCAGCTATTCTGAAAGTTCACGCGGCGATTCGAGACGGCACGAAACGTGCTTCGGCGGGAAAAGGATTATTGTCTCGTTAGACGGCAACGGCGGCCGAATATGAAGGAACTGAAGTTCCAGCTCTCCACTGCAATCCTCACCGTTTTGACCCTCGCCGCTTTCGTTGCCGCCATCATCAATTTTCAACAGCAGTATCGTTTTCATCGACTTGCAGACGATGGAGTGATTTGGGTCGACCGCCCTGGAGGGGTCCAGGCGCTGCACGTACGCGCGGGCAGTGGGGCCGATCATGCGGGTGTGCGTCCGGGCGATTGGCTGATCGGCATCAATAGCGTGCCGATTCAAAAGGCGATTAATGCGACACAGGTGCTAGCCGCGATCGGAACCTGGACTAAGGCCACGTATACTGTCCGCCGCGCGGGTGTTGACTTGCCACCGATCACGGTGATCACCGAAGAAAGTCCACCGGACCGTTTCCGCACTTACCAGTACCTGGTAGGCTTCGGGTATCTTCTCATCGGTCTGTTCGTCTATTTCCGCCGCGGCAGCGCCCACAAGGCCCAGCATTTCTATGTCATGTGCCTGTGGAGCTTTATCGCTTTTTGCTTCCACCGCACGGGCCAGTTAAATGGCTTCGATCAAGTGATCGATTATGGCAACGTGCTGGCCGGGGTGGTGGCGCCGACCGTGTTCTTGCATTTTTGCCTGACCTTCCCGGAGCCGCGAAAACGGCTGCAGAAGCGATTCCGGACCGCCGCATTGTACCTGCCGGCAACGGCCATGTTCGTGGCCTACTTCGGATTCGCCAAAGGCGCCTTGCAGATCGATCTTTCGCCCATCGAAACCAGTTGGCTGCTGGATCGCATTTGGACGGTTCTCGGCGCGGCGCTGTACCTCTCGGCCGGCTTTGTGGTGTACGGGGAATATCGCCGAGCCGAGGATCCGATCGTCCGGCAACAACTCAAATGGCTGCGCAACGGCATTTTCTGCGGATATTTACCCTATGCCGTGTTTTATGTGGTTCCCTTCGCCATGGGCGCGCTTCCCGGCGAATACCTGAAGATGACGGTACTCGGGGTCATCTTGCTGCCGCTGACTTTGGCGTACGCCATTGTCCGTTACCGGCTGATGGATGTGGACATCATCTTTCGCCGGGGCTATGCCTACACCCTGGCAACCATCTGCGTGCTGGCGGCTTTTTGGGCCCTGATCCTTTCCCTGGGGAGTTTGGTCCACATTTATTTCAAGGACTGGGGCAGCGGCGCGCAGATCGCGGTGATGCTGATTGCCGCCTTCCTGTTCCATCCGCTCCGCACTTGGATTCAGGAGTGGCTGGACCGATCCTTCTATCGGGACCGTTACGATTACCGGCGGACGCTGGTGAAATTCGCCCAGGAGCTCAGCTCGGAAGCCGACCTCGACACCATGCTCGCCATGGCGGGCGACCGGCTGATTGAAACCCTCTCCATCAAGCACCTCGCCTTCTTTCTGGCCGACGAGGGAACCCCCGATCAGCCCGTGTTCCGGCTGAAGAAGGCCATGGGAAGCAACCCGCGCCTGACTTTCATTCCTTACGACGAGTTGGATCTCAGCTTCCTGAACTGGAAGCTCCCGGAGCCCTATCTTTTCTTCGAGCGAACGCACCATCAGTTGGATGCCATCTCGCGGGCGTGGCCGGCATCGGTGCGGCGCACCATCGCGGATTTGGATCTTACGTATTACTTGCCATGCACGGTGCGCGGCCGCACGATCGCGTATTTGGGAGTGAGCCGCACCGCGACCGGCGAGTACCTTTCGAGCGTGGATGTGGAGCTTCTCATCACGCTTTCCGGATACGTGGGAATCGCCATCGAGAACGCCGGCCTCTATCGCTCGCTGCAACGGAAGGTGGAGGAGTACGAACGGCTGAAGGAATTCAGCGAAAACATTGTCGAATCGATCAACGTGGGAATTCTGGCGGCGGACCTGGAGGACCGGGTCGAGAGCTGGAACACCCAGATCGAGCAGTTGAGCGGCATCCCCCGGGAAAGCGCCCTGGGCAAAACGCTGGCGGAGCTGTTCCCGCCCGAACTGGTGGAACAGTTCGATCGCGTGCGCGGCGAAACCGGCATCCATCACATCTACAAGTTCGTGCTGCGGCCCCTGGCGGGGGTTGGCAACGGGAATGGAAACGGGCACCCGGCCGCCTCGCGTCTGGACGAAGCCACGCTGAACATCGCGATTGCTCCGCTGGTTTCCAAGGACCAACAGCAGATCGGCCGCTTGATCATCTTCGACGATGTGACCGACCGCGCCGAGCTCGAACAGCGCCTGGTGCAGGCCGACAAACTCTCGAGCATCGGCCTGCTGGCGGCGGGCGTGGCCCACGAAGTCAATACGCCCTTGGCGGTGATCTCCACCTACGCCCAGATGCTGGCCAAACAGGTGGCCGACGATTCGCAGAAATCGCTGATCCTCGACAAGATCGCCAAGCAGACGTTCCGCGCCAGCGAGATTGTGAATTCGCTGCTGAATTTCTCCCGCACGTCTTCCACCTCGTTCGGCGACGTCAGCCTGACGCGCGTGATTCAAGAAACGCTCTCCTTGCTGGAGCACCAGCTGCAGAAAAACGGCATCCGCATCGAGACCGATTTCGAGCCCGGCATGCGGCCGGTGCATGGGAACGCCGGCAAACTGCAACAGGTGTTTCTGAACCTGTTTCTCAACGCCCGGGATGCCATGGGCCACGGCGGGGTGTTGGAAGTTCGCGCCTTCACCGAGGGTGCCCGCGCGACCGTCGAGGTTGCCGATACCGGCACGGGAATCGCTCCCGAACACCTGCACCGCATCTACGATCCTTTCTTCACCACCAAGACGGCGCGCAAAGGCACCGGCCTGGGACTTTCGGTGACCTACGGGATCGTGCAGGAGCACGGCGGGTCCATCGAAGTCTCCAACAAACCGAGTGGCGGGGCGCGTTTCCGGTTGGAGCTCCCCCTGGCTAAGACCGCCCCACGGAAGCCGGTGGGTGTCGCGTGAAATGACCGCTTCAAATCCTGCCTTGAATCCATCGAAAGCAACCGTCCTGGTTGTGGACGACGAACCGGATATCCGGGAGAGCCTCGAACTGGTGTTGGGCGATGCCGGATACCGCGTGGAATGCGCGCAGAACGGCACCGAAGGCATCGAGAAGATGGAGAACCGAGCCTACGACCTGGTGCTGCTCGACCTGATGATGCCCGACCGCTCCGGCATGGAAGTTCTCGAACAGGTTCGCGCTCACGACCGGGAAACCCCCATTTTCATGATCACGGCTTACGGTTCCGTGGAAGCCGCCGTGAACGCGTTGAAGCTCGGGGCCAACGACTATTTCTCCAAGCCCTGGGACAACGAAAAACTGCTCATCGAAATCGACCGGATGATCGCGCGGCGGCGGTTGGAGTATGAGAATACCCACCTGCGGCGCGCCTTCCGGCAGCGCTACAGTTTCCCCAATATCATCGGCAAGAGCGACCGCATGGTGCGCACGCTCGACCTGGTCGGGCAAGTGGCCTCCAGCCGTTCCACCATCCTGATCACGGGCGAGACCGGAACCGGCAAGGAACTGATCGCCAAGGCCATTCACGCTAACTCCCCGCGCGCCGATCAGATGTTCGTGGCCGTGAACTCCGGCTCCCTGCCGCCGGACCTGCTGGAGTCCACCCTGTTCGGCCATGTGAGGGGCGCGTTTACCAGCGCCATTCAATCGAAAAAGGGATACTTCGAGGTAGCCGACAAGGGCACGATCTTCTTCGACGAGATCGGCACCATCGGCGCGGAGACCCAAATCAAGCTGCTCCGCGTCATTCAGGAAAAGGAGTTCACCCCGCTCGGTTCCACCGATCCGATTAAAGTGGACGTACGCATCCTGGCCGCCACCAATGCCGACCTCCATCAATTAGTGAAAGACGGCAGATTCCGCGAGGACCTGTATTACCGGCTGAACGTGATCAACGTGGCGCTGCCGGCGCTGCGCGACCGCAAGGAAGATATTCCGCCCCTGGTCGATCACTTCTTCACGTTTTACTGCCACGAGAACGATAAATTCCTGGACGCTTCCGGCCATTCCGTGCTCCATTTCCAACCGGAAGCGCTGCAGGTTCTGATGGAACACACCTGGCCGGGCAACGTGCGCGAACTGGAAAACGTGGTGGAGCGCGCCGTGGTGCTGGCTACCGACCCCTCCGTACCCATCGATGTTCTGCCGGATTCGCTGCTGGCCGCCAACGGCATCCGCCTGCACCGCGGGGAAGGCGCGCCGCTGCCGGCCGACGCTTCCCTGTTTGAAATCTGCAACGATTTCGAGCGCCGCGTCATCATGGAACGGCTCGAGCAGTGCGGCTGGAGCCAGACCGATGCCGCCGAAAGCCTGCACGTGCCGCTCTCCACGCTCAATCAGAAGATCAAACGCCTGGATATCAAGATTCGCAAGAAAGGCGAATCGTAGAGCAGCTTGCCTAGACCGGCTTGGCCGCGGCCCCTTGCGAGCGGTTCATAATATCGTCCGCCAGTTCCTGCGGACTATCCACGTTGCGGATGGTCAGCCGGCTGGCTTCCCCGGCCGTCTCGATCGAAATATCGCCGACGTTGAAGATGCGCTGCATCAACCGTTGTTCCACCCGCACATCCTGCACCTTGGATAGCTGGATCGTCCGCGTGGACTTGCCCGCAACGCCGGTCTCGTAGCGCAGCCGGTCGCCGGAAATCACCGCCTTCGAGCATTGCCGCCGGATCCATCGCGCGGCCGGCCAGAGCAGGATCAGAGGCGGCAAAATCATCACCCAGCGACCCACCTGCGCGGTCCACAGCGCCAGGTAGGCGATCTCCAGACCCAGAAACACGATAGCGGCCAGAATGGCGCCGGCCTTCAGATACTTGGCGGTTGGTCGAATAGTGGCGTCGGACACGGCACAACTCCTCGACGAGTTATTGTATCGCGTCGAGCGAACGCCCAAGTAACCTGGAACTTCGCCCCCGCATCTAGGGAAGTACAGATGAGAGGTCAAATGTACTTGTCGAGGCGGAGCCTGCTCTCCGCGTTCACGTTCCTCCCGGCTGCGCGGTTCCTGCGCGCTCAGCAGGATACGGCGTCCAAGCCCACGTTCTCCACGGATGTCAACGTGGTGAACATTTTTGCCACGGTTCGCGACAAAAAGGGCCAGATCGTCCACAACCTGACGCAGGATGATTTTCTCCTGGACGAAGAGGGACGGCCGCAAACCGTCCGCTATTTCTCCCAGGAGAGTAACCTGCCTTTGACCTTGGGCTTGCTGGTGGATACGAGCGGCAGCCAGCGCCGCGTGCTCAACGACGAGCGCGCCGCCAGCTATAAGTTTTTCGACCAGGTGCTGCGGGAAGATCGCGATCTGGCGTTCGTCATCCATTTCGATGCTGAAGTGGAATTGCTCCAGGACCTCACGCCGTCGCGTCAGAAGTTGGAGAAGGCGCTCGACGATTTGCAGATCAACGATCAACAATCGCAGTCGCAGGGCCAGTCAGGCGGGGGCGGCGGCGGTGGGGGCTACCCGCAAGGCGGTGGTTATCCGCAAGGCGGAGGCTACCCGGGCGGCGGCGGCCGTCAACGCGGCGGCTCTTACCGCCATGGCGGCACGCACCTCTACGATGCCATCCAGTTGGCCTCCGATGAGCTGATGAAGAAACAAAAGGGTCGCAAGGCCCTGGTGCTGCTTACCGACGGCGTGGATTACGGCAGCAAAGATACGTTGTATAACGCCATCGCCTCGGCCCAGAGGACGGACACGCTGGTGTACTCGGTTTTGTTCGCCGATCCGAATGCCTACGGCAATTCCGGCGGATTCGGCGGTCCCGGCATGGGCCGCCGCGGACGCATGGGGGGAGGGATGCCGCCGGGAGGAGGCGGACAGCGGCCCGACGGGAAGAAGATCCTGCAACAGATCGCCCGCGAAACCGGCGGCGGCTTTTTCGAGGTCTCCCACAGCCATCCGATCGACAAAATCTACGCCAGCATCGAAGAGGACCTGCGCAACCAATACAACATCGGCTACACGCCCGACCCGAAAGGTGAGTCCGGGGTGTATCGCCACATCCATCTCACCGCGAAAAAGAAAGACCTGGTCGTGCAGGCGCGGGAAGGATATTATCCGCAATCGTAATGCGATCGGTTAGCGGCCCCGTGACCCGTTCGGCAATCCCAGCCGCGCGCAGAGGGCCGCGAAATCTTTTTGACCTCGCAACGTATCGAACATCGGGTCCACGCCGATGAACGTCACATCCGCCACGTGCGCATCGGCCGCATGGCGCAAACACTCGATCGCCTCCTTGCTCTCGCCGCGGCCGGCATGTATCCTGGCCAGCGCCACGCCGGCGGTGCCCTTGGCCTTTTCGATGGCTTCCAACTCGGCCTGCGCGGCCGCGGCGTCCACCAGGCGTCCGCTGCGTGCCAGCGCGTAACCCAGGTCGCCCACAAACTCCACCGGGCGTCCGCCTTCTGTCGTCCCCCGTTCCAACTCCACGACTCCCTCGGCCAGTTTGCCCTGTGCGATGTGGCACACACCGATCATGATACGGGCGGGAAAAAACTTGGCATCCATATCCAGATGCCGCTTGGCTACCTGGATCGCCTCGTCATAGCGGCGCGACAGGTAGAGAGTCACAGCCAGGTTATTGGTGGAGACAATCGAAAGTGGATCCAACTCCTGGGCCGTCTGGAGATGCTCGACTGCTTCTCGAAAGCGTCCATGAGCTGTCAGCGCCAGGGCGTAAGCGCGATGGGCGCCGGCCGAATTGCCATTCAACTCCAAGGCGCGGCGGTAAGAGCGCTCGGCGGCCGGCCAGTCGTAATCGTAGGAGTACGCCAGCGCGCCTAGGGTAAGGTACGCTTCCGGCACGGCCGGGTCGAGCGCGATCGCCTTCCGTGCCGCTGTGCGGGCCTGGCCGGCTTGCTCGGCGGCCGAACCTACCATCTGGAAAGCCAACGCGGAACGGCTGGAGGCAAGCGCCGCCCAGGCTTCGGCGAATTCCGGGTCCAGAGCCACGGCGCGTTCGAAATAACGGAGGGACTCTTCCGGCTCTTGCCAGTTTCCGCGCAAATACCGCCCGCGCCAATATGCCTCACGGGCCTCCGGCTTGGGAATATGCGGTGACGCAATTTCGGCGGACCCCACCGCCAGCGTTTTCGCGACCGCTCGTACGACCTCCCGTTCCGCTTCTTCAATATCCGCTATGTCCCGTTCGAGAGTCCGGGCCCACACGTGATAACCGCTGCGTGTGTCGATCAACTGCGCCGTGATCTTGACCCGCGCGGCCTGCCGGCGCACGCTGCCTTCCAGCAACATTCCTACTCCCAGCTTGCGGCCGATCTCCCGCACGTCCTCATTTCTGCCGCGAAACTGGAATGCCGAAGTGCGGGCAGCCACGCGCAGGCCCGGAAGGGAACCGAGATCGGTGGTTAAGTCCTCGACGAACCCGTCCGAAAAATATGCTTCATCCGGCCCGCTCGCGAGGTTCAAAAACGGCAGTACCGCCATGGAAGGGGACTGGGCGCGCCGGTAATCCGGCCGGTGTTTGACGAACCACCACGCAGCGCCACCAAGCAACAGGATCGTCAGCAGGGCCGCGATGCCGCGAAGGCGCAATTTCCGGCGCCAAAGCGGAAGGGCGGCGGCCGCACTGCCCGGGCGGAACACCGGCACGTAGGTTCCTTTGGGAAGATCGATGATTACGGGATCGCGGCTCCCTTCGCCCCGGTAGTATTCGTTGAGCCGCGCCCGCAGATTGCGCGCTTCCACCCGCACTACCGAATCCGTGCGCGAATCGAAGGTATCGTCTCGTCCGAAAACCTCGGCCGCCAGGACCGATTCCTTCATCTGGTCCCCTCGTCCGGCAAGGGCTTCGGCGACGATGAACTGCATGAAACGCCGGTGCCGATCCGAGCCACGAAACGGACTTGAGGCCAGCAGCCTCAGGAGTGCGGCGCGAACCGCATCCGGCCCGACCGTGGCGGGTGACGCCGGTGTGCTCCGCCCGGTCGTCCCCCGTAGGCCAAGTAGGGACATTGAGATAGGAAAATCGCTTTATTGTCCCATAAAGCGGCAGCCCAGGGCGAAACTGCTTGTCTGGCCGAGAAGTCCTTTAGTTGCGGTACGTTAGGCGACGTTAAATACCCACTTTCTCTTGTTTGTTCCTAACCCTCGGGATAGACTCAGTCTCCGAATTACCGATCCATTTCGAAGCAGGCAGGTGAGTCATGCAAGCAATCAAGACAGGCGTCATTCTGTTGGCGTTGGCCGCGGCATATGCGCAAGGGCCGGGGCTACAAGGCCGCATCATGGGCAGGGAAGGCCCCCGAAACGCGCGCCGATGGACCTTCGAAATCCGCAACGGAGGGCCGAAGGCCGTGTCCGGAGTGACCCTCGCCGGTATCCAGTTCGCACAGACCGGAACGATCGGAGGCGCGCCGTGCACGCCCGCCGTCAAGAGCTCACTACCCGTAAAGGTAGGGACGCTGGCCGCGGGCGGCTCGGCGTTAGCTTCGGTGACGGTTGATTTTTCGGGTTGCTCGAACACGGCCAAATTCAACGTGCAAGTGAACCTGGCGGGGAGTGGCGGTGCCTCGGGAACCATCCAGCGCGGTAACGAGTACCGGTGAGGAGCACGACCATGAAGAAACAAGCAATCATCCGCGTGGCGTTGACGTGCGTCATGGCTTGTGCGGCCGCGCGAGCGGCCAGCTTGCAACTGCTGCCGCAAGGCGCCTTGACCGGCAGTAATGGGAGCACCGTCGGCTGGGGTTTCACCATCACCAACGCCGCCGCCGGCCAGTGGATCGAGATCACGAGCGCCAACTTCTGCACCGGCACGAGCGGCACTACAACCGCCTGCGGGGCGCCGGCGATAGGGACCTTCACGGACTTCATCAGCGGCTATAACGACGTGATCGTGGGTGCCAGTCCCAATAACACCACGGTCACGCAATCGTACACCGCGGCTTCCCATGCCGGCACGGGCTCGTTTCAAATCACCGCATCCAGCGGAACGGCCACCGGCCAGATCGTACTGACATACAACGTGTTCAGCCGCAGCCCGCTCGACCCTGCCTTCGATCCCGATACGGACACCGTCTCCACCGATAACTTCCTGACCGCGAGCGCCAGTGTGACGGTCGTGGCGCCGCCGCCGGGAACCCCCGCGCCGCCATCGCTGGTGCTGGCGCTGACCAGCCTGCTGCTGCTCGGCGGTTGGCAAATGCGGCGGCGATTCGCGGCGCGTCGAAAAACAACACCGCGTTGCCTGACGTTAGCGCTGCTGACCGGACTGCCGTTGCTGATTGCACCCAGGGCGCAGGCCCAGCCGAACTGGGAGGCGAAAGTCATCACGCCATCGCAGCGGCAGAATTTCGCCATGGCCTACGATCCGGTGCGCGGCCAGACGGTCCTGTTCGGCGGTTTGTTGGCGACTCAACCCGGCGATACGTTCCTCAGTTATGGCCAGGACACATGGGTCTTCGACGGCTGGAAGTGGACGCAGAAATTCCCGGTGCACAAACCGACCCAACGCTATTACACCGCCATGGCTTTCGACCCGGTCCAACAGGTGATGATCCTTTACGGCGGGACGATTTACGTTCCGGGGGAAAACGGATTCACCGGCAACGATACGTGGGCATGGAATGGCAATGACTGGACCGAGTTGTCCCCGGCCCACAACCCCGGAACGACCACCCTCGGCAACCTGTCCATTGCCATGGCTACCGATACGGCCCGTTCGCGCATTGTGCTGATCGACAGTGCCGCCAACACCTGGGAGTGGGACGGCAGCGACTGGAACCAGAAACACCCGATTACGTCGCCGCCCTCGCGAGCCGAAACGGCTCTGGCTTATGACGCCCAGCACGGATACACGATCCTGTTCGGCGGCCGGAGCGGCAGCACCAACTACGCGGACACGTGGCTGTGGGACGGCAACAACTGGACCCTGGCCGGGATGTTCAATGGGCCCCCCAAGCGCGCTTACCATCACATGACCTACGATGCCGAGCGGCGCCAAGTCCTGCTGTTCGGCGGATTCGATATCAACGTTGCTTTCTACAACGACCTGTGGGCGTGGGACGGACTCAAGTGGAACCAACTTGGGGCTTCTTGCGACCCCTGTAGCTCGATCCAGCCCTTCGAGCGCGAAGCCGGAGGCATGGTGTATGACCCCATGCGGAAAGCCAGCATCCTCTTTGGCGGTTACCGATGGCCGGGCAGTTTCAACACGTCAACATCCAACTACCTGGATGACACGTGGTCCTGGGATGGGTCCGCCTGGACGACATTGGCGGCGCCTCTCCACCGACTCAACCAATCCATGGTTTGGGACTCGGCCCACAACCAAGCTGTGATGTTCGGCGGCTGGGTGGAGGACGGGGGTTATGACGGCACCATCTACGAAACCAACGAGACCTGGGTGTGGAATGGCGCGGTCTGGACGCTCAAGAACCCGGCGCACCAGCCGCCGGCGCGGCAATTGGCCGCAATGGCCTATGACGCCGCGCGGCAACAGACGATAATGTTTGGCGGCTTGCAGACAGTTTATAATTCGTCGAACGTAACTCTGCACGACATGTGGGCCTGGGACGGCAACGACTGGACGCAATTGACTCCCACTACCTTGCCTTCCGCCCGCTATGGCTCTTTGACGGCGTATGACGCAGCCAACCAGCGGGTCGTACTATTCGGCGGCTACGATACAGCCGGCCGCAACGACACCTGGGTTTGGAATGGCACCAATTGGACGCAGTTAAGCCCCACTAACCCGCCGAGTGCCGAGTGGGCGGGAGTGGGCATGGCCTACGACCCCGTGCGTCAGCGAGTGATGCTGGTGCAATACGGATATTCTGGCTACATCGACGCCACCAACAACTGGACCACGCTGCCAGCGCCGCCTGCTAGCCTCGTGGGACCCATGGTCTGGGACACTGCCTTGGGAAAGATGTTTTTCATGAATCGTTGGTCCGGCTGCTGCTCGACGGCTTACAACATGTGGACATGGGATGGCACAACCTGGGCGCAGTTAAGCACCACCACCATGCCGCCAAAGCGAAACGACGAAGCCATGGTCTATGACCCCGTACGCAACCAAGTGGTGATGTACGGCGGCAATCTCATGGACATCATCAGCGCCAACTATCCCACTAACGACACATGGGCGCTAACCACTCCTGAGATAACCGGCGACATCTATGTGCAGACCAATCAATCCCAGGCGTTCTACACCGTTAGCGGCCCGGCGTCCTACTCGGGGTCTGGAACGGCCTCGAGTTGGAGCGGTGTCGGCCCCGGGATCTATACCAACATGTACGGCAGTGTGTCCGGCTACATCACTCCAAATTCGGTGACTCAAACCCTGGCTGCCGGAGGGACCATAGGATTCGTTAGCGGCTACGCGGCACTGCCCGGCTCCATTCAGGTGGCCAGCAACGTCACTGCCGGCTTTACCATTACCGGCACCTACCAATACTCAGGCGCCGCCACGCCGGTCACGCTCTCGAACGTGCCCGCGGCCACCTACACCATCCACTGGACGCCAGTTGCCGGGTATACAACGCCGACCCCTCAAACCCAAACGCTTACAAATGGCGGCAGCATTTCCTTCACCGGCTCCTACACGGCCCTCCAGACCACCTGCACACTGACGGTGACCACCAACCTCGCGGCAAGTACCTTTTCCGTCGTCGGACCGTCCAGTTACTATGGCGGCGGCACATCGTATTCCCAGCAGGGCATCTCACCGGGCACTTACACCATCACCTTTGATGCGGTCTTCGGATATCTCACCCCGCCGCCGCAAACTCAAGCCGTGACAACCGGTGGCACTCTCGCTTTCACCGGTACCTACCAGGCAGGCTCACCGCCCGTCAGCGTCGGCTGGGTACTGAAATCTCCGGCGCCTTGGGGACGCACCAGCGCGACGGCAGTCTACGATGGGGCGCGCCAACAGGTGTTGATGTTCGGCGGCATACGCGGCAACGCCATCAATGAAACTTGGGTTTACGATGGCACAACCTGGTCGAATAGAACGCCCGCCCACAGCCCCGCGGCTCAAACGGGCCCGCCGATGGCTTACGATTCGGTGAACCAGAGGGTCGTGCTCTCCGGTACCGGAACCACGACCAGAGAAACCTGGACCTGGAACGGAACCGATTGGACCAAGTTGAGCCCCGTTGCTAGCCCTACGGCCTATGGCGATTCCCCTGCCATCGCCTACGATTCGGTGCATCATCAAACCGTTCTGGTTAACGACTACTGTTCCCAAACCTGGGTTTGGGATGGGACGAACTGGACCCAAAAATCGCCCGCCACCAGCCTTCCAGGCAACGGATACTGCATCGCGACCTATGATGCCGCTCGCAGCCAGGTTGTCCTGATAACCTACTACTACGTCTACACGCCATCCCTCAGTCTTGAATACGATACCTGGACTTGGGACGGCACGAATTGGACCAAGAAGGAAGCAGTTACCACGGCGAATTACTATACGCCGCCCACCACTGTTCCCGCCCTCGCGCCAATGGTTTACGACCCTGCCACCCAGCTAGTCGTTCTGTTCGACCCCAGCGGAAATACCTGGACCTGGAACGGCGCGGCATGGAGCCAACAAAGCCCGGCAACCAGCCCTCCAGCCAGGAGCGGTCCCCAATTGGTATTCGATCCCGTTAGCTCGCGGGTTTGGATGATTGGAGGATTGGGGGGCAACGTCCAGTTGAGCAATGACGTCTGGGTGTGGGATGGCACGAACTGGACCGAGAAAGCTGCCACGCCGAATTATCCCGTGCGCATCAGTAACTCGTTCGCGTACGACCCGGCCCGCGCCGAAGTGGTGCAATTCGGCGGGCAAAGCGGATCGTTTGCGGTCATGAACGACACTTGGATCTGGGACGGCACTACCTGGACACAACGGGATACCGCTACGGTGCCCCACCCGCGGTTCGACTTTCCCATGGTCTTCGACCAGGCGCGCAAGCAGATGGTCATGTTCGGCGGCGATGCCACGTACCTGTATTTAAACGACACGTGGGTTTGGGATGGCGGCAACTGGACGCAGAAATCTCCCACCAATGTGCCGCCCAACCGGCGGGGAAACATGATGGCTTATGACGCGGCCCACAGCGTGGTCGTGCTGTTCGGGGGCACCGGTTTCTCCGGACCCCTTAACGATACCTGGACTTGGGACGGAACTAACTGGACGCAGATGAACCCCGCCACCAGCCCTCCGGGCCGCGATCTCGGTTCCATGAGCTACGACCCCGTGCGCGGCAAAGTCGTGCTCTTCGGAGGCCAGATTCTCAACCCCGCCAGCAAACTCGGCGACACCTGGGAGTGGGATGGCACCAATTGGACCCAGCGTTCGCCAGCCACGAGTCCGGCTGCTCGCTGCGCGGCTGGAATGGCCTATGACATTCTGCGCGGATACACTCTGCTCTATGGCGGAAACACCTCCGGCACCGGTTATACTTTTGGGCAGGACACCTGGACTTGGGATGGCACCAACTGGACCCAGCAAAACTCGTTGAATACACCTCCGGCCACGATCGTAGGAATGACTTACGACGCGGCGCGCGGTCAAGTCATGACGTTCGGCGGTTGGACCGCGAACGGGCACCAGTTTGCCGAAGACGTGTGGGTGTGGGATAAGATTATCGGCGCGATCAGCGTCAGCACGAACCTGGCAGGCGCTACCTTCTCACTGACGGGTCCGGCCAGTTACTCGGGCAGCGGAACCGCCTGGAGCCAATCGAACGCAACGCCGGGCGATTACACCATCACTTATGGGGCGGTCGCGGGCTATACCACGCCGCCCTCGCAGATATTGACTCTGGCGCCGGACGGGACCGTCGCTTTCACCGGAACGTACACGCAAGCCGTACAGCGCTTTGCGGTCTCTGTCCCCTCCGCGGTCACGCAGGGAACGGCATTCAACTTCACCGTGACAGCCGAGGACGCGAACAACAACACCGTCACGGGCTACGCCGGCACCGTGCACTTCACTTCGACCGATACGAGCGCCGTGCTGCCCGCCAACGCCACTCTCACCAGCGGAACCGGAACATTTTCCGCGACTCTGAAGACCAACGGAAATCAAACCATCACGGCCACGGACGCGGCAACCTCAAGCATCGCCGGCACATCGAACCCCATCGCGGTCAGTACAGCTCCAACCTGGACGATCACCTCCACGCACACGGGCAACTGGACGCAAGGCCAGCAGGGCGTGGCCTACACATTGACTCTCTCCAACCCCAGCGCCGCGGCTTCCAGCGGAGCCGTAACGGTGACGGATACCATACCCACCGCGTTCTCCTTAGTTTCAATGGCGGGAACGGGCTGGACGTGTTCCGGCAATTCCTGCTCTCGATCGGATGCGCTGGCGGCCGGAGGTTCCTGGCCCGTGATCACCGTAACTGTCAACGTAGGCATCAACGCATCGTCACCGCAGATGAACCAGGCCAGCGTGGCAGGAGGCGGATTGAGCGGCAATAGCGTGAACGATTCCACCACCGTCAATCCGATGGCCGGCGGCGCGGCTGTGTTGTTCGGCGTAATCGCCGGCAAGTCCGGCCCGCAAAACGCCCGGCAATGGACCTTCGAAGTGGGCAACAGTGGAACCGGAGCGGCGGCCGGCGCGCAGATCGGCGGCATTCAATTCACTCAGACGTCGATGGGCGGAGGATCCGCGTGCACGCCATCGGTCACCAGCCCAACATTCCCACTGGCCGTCGGCAATATTCCAGCCGGAGCATCGGCGCAGGGCACCGTCACGATCAATTTCACCGGTTGCGCCAATGCGGCGGAATTCTCGGTATTCGTGCAACTCGCGGCGAACGGGGGCGCTATTACGGGCAGTATCTTGCGCCACGACGAAGAACGGTGATCCGCGCTCAGGCGTTCGGCTCAACTACGGAGCCGGCCACGGACTTACCGTTCTCCAGGGCCTCCCGGTAGGCCGTCTTCCGCTCTTCCAAGGTCCAGGCGGGGCGCCCGGCGTACAGCCGCTCGAGCGCCTTACCGACCACGAACGTCCCGGCATAGGCGATGGCGCCCTTGGGAATCAGACCGCCGCCGAACGGAATCTTGCCCACCAACTCGCGGGCGATGGCCCGCCAGCCGAACGCGCCCGCCCCGATGCTCAATATCTCGAATTTCTGCCTGGCGAAACCCACTTCCCTCCCGCAAGCGGCGGCTATTTGAAACGCCATGCGCACCTGATTGGCGGTGATGAAAGCCGTGTCGGATGCCCATTCGCCGAATGCCCAAGGCATCTCCATCAGGTTGGGAATGACATCGGGCAATGCGGTGGCGATAGCGAAGAGGGCGTTCTCGCGCGCGGTGGTGTGTATGAACCGGTCCACAGCCGGTCCGCGAAAGACAGGGACCTGGCGGGCCAGTGTCAGCGCCAGGTCGTCATGCTCCCGGATGATTTGGGCCAGCCCGGGGTGGGGGTCGGCAAGGTCCAATGGGTATGCGTCCTCGGCCATGTCCAGACCGGGCTCATAGAGTACCAGGTCGACGCGGTCGGGTGCCTCGGGATCGGAGGCGCGAAACACGTGGTGAGACCGCGCTTCCCGAACTGCGAAAAACTCCTCCATGCGGGTGTATCCGCTGTCGCCGGCGGCAATCAAACCGATACGGACCGGCCGCCGGGCGCGGTTGCGCACTTCCTCGGGATTGAGCAGAGCCAGCGCCGAACGCGCCTCTTTGACCGCTTTGAGCATATGTTTTACGGGTGAAGCCTCTTAGGCCATTCTAACCCGTGGCCCTGTCAGGTTCGCCAGGCGTCTGCCGGCATTCATCGAGGGGGACTCTACGAACCGGTGGAATACCAGTGCCAGGCAAAGGGAGAGACCCAGGTAGGCAAGCAAGAACGGCACCACTGGCAGCGCTCCATGAAAGCCCAGCAATAACGAAAACAAGACCGGCACGTGAACCAGATAGATGCTGTAGGAGATCGTTCCCAGACTCTGCGGCAAAGGCAGGCTCAGCCAGCGCCTGGCGCGGATTGAATGGAGCGCGATGATTACCACGCCCAGCGCGCCCGCGACGGTTCCAAAGTCCTCCAGATGCACTCCCGCCGGCGCGAGCGCACCGGCCCGCCGTCCATAAACAAACAACAGGCCTGAGGATAAACCGAGTGCGACTCTGCCGGCGCTATCCAACCGTGAATACCAGTTCGCGATCGACTTGAATTTGCAGGCGAGTAACGACCCGGCCACGAAAATCGCGGCATAGTGCAGCGTCAGGAACCAATGCCCGGATAACGACAGAGCGGCCGCGAGAATTATCGACCCTCTCAGCCGCAAAGCGGCCATCAGCAGGCAGAGGGCGGGGAAGGAAATAGAAATGCGCATCTCGTAGATCAGCGTCCAAAATGCGCCGTTGAACTGGCGGTGGTCGTAGCTGCCAAGAAGCATGACATGCTGCCAGAACAGGTGCCAGGGGACTGGACCCGGCCAGGTTCGATCGACCCATGGCGCAAAGCCGTGCACGTGCCCGTGAAACCGCGCATCGCACAGCACCGCCAGCACGAGCGCCGTCAGGTACGGCACGTAGATTCGAAACACCCGCTTCACCAGAAAGGCGAGGTACCCGGGCGCGCCGGGGTGCAGATAGGGCAACGTCAGCACGAACCCGCTGAGGAGAAAGAACAGGATCACGGCTTCGTGGCCCGCCACCAGCAGGCCGAGCGGCGAGGCGAGAGCGCACTGAAGCCAGGCCGGCTTGGCCTCCCAGGGCCAAAGTAGTTGGAAGTGATCGAATACTACAATCGAAGCAGCGAGGCCGCGCAGCGCATCGAGCTCACGAAATCGAGTTCCGGCCGGCGGGGCTTCCGGGAACCCTCGAGTTCGCATCGCCTTTTCCTTTTTGAGTTCCCACCCGGGTTCGCCGGCTGCGCCACAGCGCGTAGCCGCCGGCCGCGAGACCGATTCCCGCCATCACCAGGCTCGAAGGTTCCGGCGTGTCCGTGCCGCCGCCCTGGGTGACACCATCCATCGCGCTCGCCGCTCGCGCGGCCACAAAGAGCAAAACAGGACGGCACAGTGGAATCCAAAGCATCCTGATCCTCGGTGCCGCGCCTCGCAACCGGTCGCGGCGCCGCAGAGCGAGTAACGCGATAACTCCCGCGCCCGCCAGGAAGAAGGCCGCCGGCTCGGGGGCTGTCGCATCCAGATCGTTCAGAGTCACGTTATCGACCAGTAGTACGTTGCTCGGGTACAGACCCGAGAACCGGATAGCGTTCGCCGTGGACTGAGGGCTTGAGCCGCCAGCCATGTACCAACCGGCGGGCGAAACGGTCGTCGTGGAGCTCGTAGTCAGATCGGTAATGGAGAGCGAGAGTATTTCATTGCTGCTGTCATTGAAAACGATGGACTCGCTGTAGAAATGGTTCTGCTGCAAGCCGGTCCATGCCAGACCGGGAGATACGCCATTGCCGTTGTTCTGAACGCTGCCGTCCGCATTGTACACGTAGTATGCCGACGACCACGTCGAATTCGGCGAGGAATTGTCCCATTGGTTCAAAACAATAAAATCGGCCACGGAGGCGTTGACGTTGAAGACGGAGAAGTTGCCAATGTAGGCTGTGCCGTATGAGTTGCCGGAGGGATTCACGTTGAATGCGGAAAGATCGAAGGAAACACCCCATTCGACGGCTTGCGAGAAATTGAAGTCGTGCTGGGCGCGTTCGACGGTGGAAGTGCTACCGGCTTTCAGCCCGAGAACGTTGCTGCCTCCCGCGGGGTCGGCGTTAAGGCCGGCGGCTCCGTTGAGAAAGCCATACGTGTATACGCTCGCCGCCGTGGTTCCCGGTACCAGGCTCGTGGGTGGGGTGTACCAGTTGTCGCAGGCCGCCGGCGGCGCATTATTCCACACCCCGATTGGGCCGCCGCTGCCGCCGCTGCCGGTGCTGCAGTCCTCGAAATTGTAGACCGTTCCACCGGAGAGTGTGGAGGCGCTTACGAGACCAAGCAGCAGCGAAGCGCTGAGAGACGCTATACGGAATCGAGTCAAATTTTCCTCCAATTGAGCCAACAAGTGACCTGAAACACCGATTTGTATCGGCAAATTCGGCCTTCGCGCCGCCCTACTTGAGCGTGAAGTTGTTGAATCCCTGGGGAGCATTGCTGGTCTGAATCGCTCCGTACGAAAGACCCGTAGCCGCCGCGAACGCAGCCTCGGTCTGTTGCCGGAATTGGAAATAAGCCAAGCTGCCGGAGGGAAGCGCCAGCAGCGCATAAGGCGGGATGGTGAAGGTTCCCGCACTGGCGGCCACGTTGCAAATCGCCGTGGCGCCGTTGGTGTAGGTGCTATCGGTGGGGCTCTGAACCTCAATCTGAATACGGGCGTTTGGCGCGCCCCCGCTCCAGGTCACGGGCATGCCGCTCGATCGGGTCACCGGCGGGGGAGCAGTGGCGTTCGCGGGGCTGACCAAAGCCGGCGCCGCCGGGATGTTGAAGGACGCGGTCAAGCTGCCGATATCCGCTCCTCCCGTCCCGCCGATCGTGTACGCGCCGGGAGACAGAAACGTCCCCGTCGAACTGAGCGTTGCCTTAAACTGTCCCGGGTTCCCCGCCAGGACTTTGCTTCCGTTCGGCCCCGTCACCGTGAAACTGGAACCGGCATCGGCGGCGGCGGTCGTGGCCTGCAGTCCGAAGTTCGAACCCGGATTGAGCGAGTTGTAAACCGTGCAGGTACCGGGCGCCAGGTCGTCCAGGTAGGACGCAATGAAGGGCACGGACCCCGCTGAAAAGGAAAGAGCCTTGAGGAACTGGAATGTGGCGTTGTCCGTGTACGTCACGCTGGGGGGCGTAGTGGGCGGCCCCGGATCCTTGCTCAGGTCGATCGTACCGACTGTGCCCCCGGCGCTAGCCATTGCCTCGGTTTGCTGAACGCCCACCGACGCCAATGCGGCATTGGTGGGAGGGCAACCGCGGCTTCCGCTGGCAACCGGCATCACGGTGGCGTTGCTGATCTGGTTGCCGATCTGAATCACCAACGGCACGGAGCACCCGGTGGGAACGTTGTTCGGCACGGTAAAGACGATCTGGTCTTCCCCTATGCAGCAGCCTGACCGGCCCTGGTAGACCACTGGGGCCTGGACTCCACCCAGCCAGAGGGTGAGTGGAATGCCCGGCATATTCTGGCCGAGACCGGCGCCGGAGGCGTCAGTGCCGCTCACCGGGCCCAGCCCCGTGGCCCACAGGATCAGAGTGTCTCCAGGATTGGCGGCGCCACACGTGGTGCCCGGGCCTCCACAGTTGGCGGCCTTGACAGGGGAAACGAGGCTGTAATCGGGGTAAGTAACGATCGCCGGTCCCTGGCCATTGGAGCCGGCCGTGAAGATGCCCGCATTGTTTGAGACCACGGTAATAGGCGCCGAGGGCCCGGTCTGGCTGTTATAGGTGACGGTGATGGTTCCCGTTCCGGTGGGCGTATTGGAAGGCAGCAGTGCAGCCACCTGTCCCCCGGAAGTGTAGTAAAGAAGCGCATTCACCGTTGTGCCGTTCACGGTCACCGCCACCGAAGTATTGCTCAAGGTGGTGGACTGAAAAGCTGCCGGAGCGATGGAAAGGTTCGAAGGGCCCAGATTCGAGCCGAAGACAGTAAAGATTGCGCCCTGGGCGATGCCGGAATTCGGCAGCCCCGGCACGATGTTGCTGGCCGCGTTCGTCACGCTCAAGACGGTTGGCAACTGGGAGGCTTGAAAAGACGGGCTGGGACCGTTGTTGGAATTCGCCACCCCGGTGAGCGTGATGACCGTCCCCGAATCGTTGGTGATGGTTCCCGCGACCAGGAAATTGGGTCCGTTGAGCGGCCCGATAGGCGACGCAAGGTCCCACGCCTTCAATTGGGGACTGGTCAACCCGATGCCGCCGGTTGCACTCCCGAACGTGATTTGGCCGGTGGTGGTATTGAGGGACACGATGACCCCGGTGATGGTCGTGGTCCCCGACCCGGTGAAGGTGATGGAATTGGACGTCGCGGGGCTCTGGAAATGACCGGGCGAGGGGTTGGTGATGCCCGCGGTATCCGCGTTGACAGTCCAGGTGAAACTGGTACTCACCTGGCTTCCATTAGCAACGGCCTGCACATACCCGGTCAAGGTATAAGTGATCGGCGCCGCGGAAGCCCGCGGAAGGGCGGCGGAAACCAGAAACATGAGCGATACGAATGGCAGCGCGGTTTTCATTTTAGACTCCCCGTGGAGTGGCGTAGCCCGTGTTATTCTCATGGGTGAACCCCGATCTCCAGTTGCGGTAACAAGTGACCTGAAACTCTCGATTTGTATCGCAAAAATTGGATGCGGGCGGGAATTTTGCCGTTACCGTTGGATCAGGACTGCCGACCATGGGCGACGAAGCAACCCGGGACAATATTGCATCCAACCCGGAGTTCACGGCGAACGCGGATCTGGTCGAACGCATCCAGTCCGGCGACACAGGCGCCGAGGAGACATTTTACCGGAGCTACGCCGCGCGGCTTTACTACCTTGCTTTGGTGCGTGTCCGCTCAACCCACGATGCGGAGGACGCTCGTTCCGAAACGTTCCTTCGGGTATTGTCCGCGATCCGCAACCGGCAGCTCCGTTCCCCCGGCGCCCTGGCGAGTTTTTGTCTGCGCACGCTCGATTACGTCGTGCTCGAGATGCAGCGCAAGCAGATGCGCGCCGAGCGTCTTGCGGCCGAGGAGCCCGAGCCTGCCATACACGAATATTTCCTGGATGACGGAGTGAAGGCGGCCATCGAGCGCACGTTCGCGCGCCTCAAGCCTCGTGAGCGCGACTTCTTGCGGATGTATTACTATGACGAGCTTCCGAAGGAGGAGATTGCCCGCCGGACGGGCATCGCCAGCGAGCGGGTGCGGCTGTTGAAATCCCGGGCGCTCAAGAGTTTCCGCGAGATGTACCTGCGGCTGGCCAAGTCCGATACAAAAACCCGTCGGAAGTCACTTGTATGAAGATGCATGAGCAGATCGAGGCGGACGAGGTGATCGAGCGCTACGTACGCCGGCAACTCGGCGAGGAGGAGCGGCGCGCGTTTGAGGAGCACGTTCTGGATTGCTCCGAATGCTTTGAGAAAGTTCAGGAGATGGAGCGCTTCGTAGCGGGGATCGGCTACCTCGCGGAGGCCGGCCCTCTGCCGGCGCTCACCCGGCGCCGCTCCTGGTGGGCGCCCGTGCTTGCGTTGGCCTTCGCGCTAATGCTGATCGTGTCCGGCCTATGGATCTGGAAGCTGCGGACGTCCGTCGATCTACTGGCGGGCCAACAGCAGAGGTTGGCGCGCGAGTTGGCGCAGGCGCACACCGAACTCGCCGCGCTGGCCGCCAAAGCGCCGGACACTCCCGCCGCCCTGCCTCTGGCCATCCTGGATGCAAGCCGCGGCTCGGGCGTGGGGACGGAAGTGACAGTTCCTTCGCAGGCCCGTGAACTGGCTCTTTGGATCCAACTCGATCCGGAGTCGAAAGATGGATCGCTGGGGATTCGCGTGACGGATGGGAAGGGCCGTACGGTCGAGAGCGTGGATGGGCTCCGCAAGAACCGCTATGGCGCGCTGGCCGTGGCGCTGCCGGCCGGGAAGTTCCCTCAGGGCGAGTATACGGTGCTGGTTTTTCGCGCCAATGCACACGCGGTGCTGGGCCAATACCTTGTCAAAGTGTCGGTGGAATAGGACGGTGCGCCGGCTGTCGCACGGCGTTGCCATGGGTCTTCTGATCGCCTGCTCGATCGCGCTGGCCGAGAGTGCGCCCGGCGCCGAAATCGACAAGCTCCTCGACCAAGGCTCTGCCGCCGCCGTCAAGGGAGACTTCCCGGAGATGGCCAGGCTGGGCGCCGAAGCCCTCCGGCTGAGCAGGGAGGCGCACGACCAAAGGCGCGTAACGCGTTCCATGATTCTGATTGGCTTCGCAAGCTACGACCAGAACCGGCACCTGGACGCGCTCGATGAACTGCAACAGGCCTTTCGCCTGGCCGCCGAGTTGGGAGACATTCCGCTCGAGAAGCGGGCAACCGTCGGAATCGGCAATACCCTGCGGCAATTGGGGAGATATGACGAGGCCCTGCATCATTTCGACGAATGGTTCCAGCTCAACCGCGCGAGCGCCCAACCGGAACCCGAAGGCGGCGTGCTGCACGTGGTCTCGGTCCTTTACAAGGAGATGGGCGATCTGGATAAGGCTGAAAGCACCTGCCGGAAGGCGCTGGCGTTGATCCGCGAGTCCGGCAACCGGCGATTCGAAGGCAGTGCGCTGCTGAGCCTGAGTTCCATCCTGAAAGCCCGGGGCCGCTTTAAGGACGCCATTTCCATGATCGACCAAGCGTTGCAACTGGCGGACGCACTTCACGCCTCGGACCTCCGGGCTGAGCTCCTCAACAGCCAGGGCGACGCGTATCTCGAAACGGGGGATCTCGATCGAGCGGCCAGATGCCTGAGCGAGGCGGTCGAACTCGCGCAATCCATCAAATATCGAGCTGTCGCAGGCCAGGCGACCGAACGGCTGGGCCGCGTTGAATTCGAGCGCGGCCATCCCGCCGAGGCCGTCGAACGGCTGGCGCGCGCTTCGTCGCTCTACCGCGAGCAGGGCGATCTGCCCGACAAACGTAAAGACGTGGAGTACTTCTGGGCAAAAGCGGAACAGGCCCTGGGGCATCGGGAAGAAGCGCTGTCTCATTATCGCGAGGCGCTCGCCTTGCTGGAACGGCTGGAACAGTTCACCGTTCCCAGCGAAATGGCGCGCGCGTTTCCTATCGCGGAAAATCGCGGAATCTTTGAAGACGCCGCGGCTTTACTGGTCGAGATGAATCGGCCGGAGGAAGCGCTGGACATCGCCGAGAGCGGCCGGGCCCGCGCGTTTCTGGCAGTGTTGAACGAATCGAAAATCGATTTGCGTTCCACGTTGACCGATGGCGAACGGGCGCGCGAGGACGAATTGGTGCGCAAAGTGGCCGAGCTTCGCGACGATCCTGCCGCGGTAGCAACCGCCCTGGACGGGCTGGAGGCGTTCTATCTGAATCTGCGCCGTTCCAATCCCGTCTATGCCCGCCTCAGGCGCCCCGAACTGGCGACCTCGGCGCGGATCCGGTCGGAGTTGACTTCCGGCGGCACCGTGTTTCTCGAGTACATGCTGGGAGACAAGCAGTCCCTGGCGTGGGCCGTCGGCGCGGACGGGATTCGATTTGCGATTCTGCCGCGCCGCAGCGAGATCCAGGCGCTGGCGACCGCCTGGAGCCGCGATCTCCAGCAGGGGGTCACTGCCCTGACTGCCGCGTCCCAGTGGGCACGCGAAGATCGCCAGAGCCGCAGGCTATATGACATTCTGATTGCGCCATTCGGAGATGCGATCGGGGCGGCGAAGCGCCTAGCGATTGCCCCGGACGGCGCGCTCGCGTATCTGCCGTTCGAGGCCCTGGTGTCGCCGCGCGATGGCAAACTCCTGGTCGAGCACTACTCCATCTCGTATTCTCAATCGGCGTCGGCGACGTTGGAACTGCGTGCGATGAGGCGCAATTCGCCGGTCCCCAAGAAGGCGCTTCTGGCCTTTGGAGATGCGGACTACGGCGCCGCCGCCGGCGCGGAAGCCCGCGGCGCAAGTTGGACGCGTCTTCCCCATACCCGCGATGAGATTTTGGGTATCTCGCTTCTCTATGCCAGCGACCAGCGGGTCGTATATCTCGGCGGAGACGCGACCGAAGCGCGAGTGAAGATGCAGGATCTGCGCGATTACCGTTATCTGCACTTCGCCGTGCACAGCTTCGTGGATGAGGATGCCCCGGCGCGTTCGGGACTGGTCCTCTCGTCTGGCGGGATGACGCCCACCGCGGGAATTCTTCGCATCGAGGACATCGCGCTGTTGCGTACCGACGCGGACTTGGTTACCTTGTCCGCGTGCCGCACCGGCATCGGCCGTCTGCTCCAGGGCGAAGGGCTCATGGCTCTCAGCCGCGCTTTCTTTTATGCCGGCGCGCACGGCGTGATCGCTACTCTCTGGGATGTGAACGATCTATCCACCGCGCGGCTCATGCAGAATCTCTACGCGCAGCTTAACGCCGGGCTCGATCCGGAAGATGCGCTACGCGAGGCCAAGCTGCGAATGCTGCGCGGAAACCGGGATTTGTGGCGCGATCCCCACTTCTGGGCGCCATTCATCGCGCTTCGATAACATCTCTCAGGCCGGCTTTTCCGGCCATGCGTGCTTCGGATAACGGCGCGACAATTCCTTGCGCAGTTGCGGATACAAACGTTCCCAAAAGCCGGCCAGGTCGGTGGTCATTTGCACCGGGCGATGATTCGGGGCAAGCAAGCGCACCACCAGCGGAACGGCCCCGCGCGCCACCGCGGGCGCCTGACGCATGCCGAAGAAATCCTGCAAGCGCGAAGCGATCCAGGGCGGCTGCTGATCTTCATAATGGACCCGCACCTGGCGGCCGCCGGGCAGGCGAACGCGCGCGGGCGCGATCTCATCCAGCAAGCAGCGGGCTGCAGGCGATAGCTGTTGCTCCAGGGCGCGTAACAAACCGCCATCGCGCGCGGCGGCTGCGAGTTCCGCGAAGCTTTTGAGTCCGAGCGCCAAGCCGCATAGCGCATCCCCGACGCGTGGCAAGTCCCCCAAATCGGCGTGCGATTGGGCGAAGCGCAGGCGCGATTCGAAAGCGGCGATTTCCTCGGGATCGGCGAAGCGCGCCATGCCGGCTTCCACGGCTTTGGCCGCGAGCAACCGGGCGGCGGCTTCGGGATCGGGCGCGCCGCGGGTCTCTTCGATGGCGATTTGGCCGAATAGCAGGGCGTCCACGCTCTCCACGCGCTCCGCCGCGCGATTCCACTCGACGCGAGTCGCGGCGCGCACCTGGTCCGGGAACAGATCGAACAGCCAACTGGGTTCGAAGGCGCTGGCCAGACGAACCAGCGGCAGTTTGCGATCGCGGCGGTCTTCGGCTTCCACGGCCACCAGGAATTCGGTGTCGAGTACGGTGCTGGAAGGCGCCAGCTCGGCCGAACCGCCGCCGGCCAATTGCAATTCGTTCGCCGCGCGGCGGCGTGCCACACGATCGGGGAAAGCGGCCAGCACGGAAATCAGCAGAGCGTCTTCGTCGCGGCCGTGCTGGCGGGGCGGCGCGACGATGCGGCGCACCTGCCGGACGGTTTGCGCCGTGCGCGGCTCCCACTCGGCTTCGAGCAGGGCCAGCAGATCGGAGCGCGTGGCATGGCTGGGCGTCGCGGGCAGGCGCTCACCAGCGCTGAGCAGCGCGGCCACCGTGGCGCCGTCTTCGGCCACGCCGCGCTGGCGAGCTTCCACGATCAGCCGCGCCAGGCGCGGATGCAGCGGATAGCGCGCCATCTCGCGGCCCAGCGGGCCAAAAGCGCCAAGCTGGCGCAACAGCTCCGTAGCCTGTTCCACGGCGGCGGGCGGCGGCGGGTCGAGCCACGCGAGCGCACCGAGCGGGCCGGCGCCCATGGCGTGGAGCAGTAACGCGGCGGGCGCCAGATCGGCGCGGGCGATTTCGGGCGTATCTTGGGCCGGACGGCGGACAAAATCCTCCAGCGGATAGAGGCGCACCGCGCGTCCCGGACCGGTTCGCCCGGCGCGGCCGGCGCGCTGGTTGGCGGAGGCCTGGCTGATCCGCGTCACTTCGAGCGTGGGCAGGCCGGACCAGGGCGAATGACTGGCCACGCGCGCCAGGCCGCTATCGATCACCGCCGAGACCCCCTCGATGGTGATGGAGCTTTCGGCCACGTTAGTGGAGAGGATAATCTTGGGGCGTTCGGAGGGTCCCACGGCACGATCCTGCTCTTCCGGGGATTGATCGCCGTGGAGCGGCGTCACCAGCCAACCATGACGCATCGCCAGCGGCCCGCAGGCGGACTGTGCACGGCGGATTTCCGCGGCGCCGGGCAGGAAAACGAGCACATGGCCGTCCAGGCGGGATGCGGCGAGGCGCGCCAGGGCCGCCTCGACGCGCGTTTCCAGCGGCGCCGGCGAATGCGGCGTGTATTCGATGGTCAGCGGATACTCGCGGCCTTCCGAGCGCATCACGCGCGCGCCGCCCAGGTATGCCGCTATCGGCCCGGTATCGAGTGTGGCGGACATCACCACCAGCCGCAGATCGGGGCGGCGCGTCTCGCACAGGCGCCGCAGGAGGGCTAACGCCATGTCGCCCTCCAGATGGCGCTCGTGAAATTCGTCCAGCACCACGGCGGATACGGCCTTGAGCGTGGGGTCGCTGAGCAGGCGGCGGGTGAGCACGCCTTCGGTGAGAAAGCGCAAGCGCGTGCGCGGTCCGGCCACTTCTTCGAAACGTACCTGGTAACCGACAGTCTCACCCACGCGCTCGCCGCGTTCGCCAGCCACATACCGCGCGGCCAGCCTGGCGGCTAGGCGGCGGGGTTCGAGCACCAGCACGTCACCTTCGGCCAGGTCCAGAAGCGCTGGCGGCACGCGCGTGGTCTTGCCCGCGCCCGGAGGGGCTTCAAGCACCAGTGTGTGGGCGCCGCGCAGGTGGTCGCGGATGGCGGGAAGCAGCGGTTCGATGGGGAGCGGGGCGCGGGTCACTGGCGGAACTGAACGATCTTCTCGCGCATCTTGGCCGCGGTCGGCCAGTCGGGATGATATTTCAGGAAATCTTCCAGATCGTCGGCGGCGGCACGGCGGTCGCCGCGTTGCAAATGGATTTCGGCCATGGTCAGTTGCGGGTGGGAAAAGTGGGCGGGGTCCAGGCGGCGGGCCGCTTCCAGATGCTTTAACGCCAGGCCGTAATTGCGCGCCTCGAAATAGGAAAGGCCAAGCTGCGATTGCGCCAGGGCATCGTTGGGGCGGATCAACACCGCGTAGATGTTATAGCTGAGCGCTTCATCGGGGCGGTTGAGCGTGACCAGAACGCCGCCCAGGTTGACCAAAGGCTCGTAGGCCCGCGGGTCCAGTTGGAGCGCTTCGCGGAAACACTGCTCGGCGCGGTCGAACTTTTGGGTCTGGTAAGCGATAGTTCCGAGCTCGTTCCACGCGTCGGCAAACTGGGGGGCGATCTCAACGGCCTGCTCGAGACTGCGGACGGCGGATTCCACGTCGCGTCGGGCCAGCGCCTGGCGCGCGTCTTCGTAATCGCGCATGGCTTTTTCGGGGACGGCCAATTGGCGCGTGGTGACGGTGTGGCGGTGCAGGGCATCGGCCAGGCTGAAATCCGCGTCCTGAAATTCCAGCGTCACCGTCACGCGATGGCGGGAATCGGCCGTGCTTGGGCCCACTTCGAGAGTGCGCCGCGCCTCGCCGCGATCGGGAAAGAAGACCGCGACACTATAAGTGCCCGGTTCGAGTTGATGAAACTCGAAAGCGCCCTCGTCATTGGTGAGACTGGAAATTGTGAACGGGCTGGTAGCGCCGAACAAGGTCACCGACGCACGGCCCGCGGGTGTGATATAGCCGGCCAGTTCATAGGAGAGATCGCCGGCCGAAGCCATCGCCGCCAAGAGCAGAGGCCAGAAAAACCGTATCATGCGCCGCTTTCATTGTAAGCCGCTGGGGACGCTACTATACAGGCATGCACCGGCCATCGTCCGGCTACACGCTGGAGGATCAACGTCTCATGTCCGCGGCGAAGAATTACTTCGCCTGGCAGGGCCGCCTGGTAACGCGCGAGCTGGGGCAACGGGTGCTGGAGATCGGGTGCGGCACCGGCAATTTCACGGGCGTGTTGCTCGACCGAGAGCTAGTGATTGCGCTCGATCGCGAACAGGCGTGCGTGGAGCGCCTCCTGGCGCGTTACCCTGGCAGGCAGAACCTGCGCGCGTTTCCCGGCAGCGTCACGGATGCGGAGTTTGGCCGGCTCGCCGCCGAGCGCATCGATTCCTGCGTCTGTCTCAACGTGCTGGAACATATCGAAGACGATGCGGGCGCGCTCGCGGCCATGCGGGAGATTCTGGTGCCGGGCGGCGCGATCATGCTGATTGTTCCCGCTTTCCCGGCGTTATATGGGCCCATCGACAGGAATCTCGGGCATTGCCGGAGATATCGGCGGAGGGACATGGAGCGGCTGGCGCGCGAGGCAGGGCTCGCGATCGTGAAGGTGCACTACATGAATACGGCCGGGTTCTTCGGCTGGTGGTGGAACGCGCGCGTGGTGAAGCGCGAGGCGCAATCCGCGGCGCAGATCGCGTTTTTCGACCGCTATGTGGTGCCGGTCATGTCCGCCGTGGAAGGTGTAGCGAAGCCGTGGTTCGGGCAGTCGCTCTTCGCGGTGCTGAGGAAGGGCGGTGCCTAAAGCACGGGAGAATCGTTCCCCACGAGCGCCCGCCGCACGATCTTGATGGGCGGAGTCCCCTGGCGCATGAAAGCATCGTGGAATTCTTCGAGGCTGAATTGCGCGCCCTTCAACTTCTTATAATCCTCGCGCAGCTTGAGGATTTGCAGCTTACCCAGAGTGTAGACCAGGTAGGTGGGATCGGAGGTGCCGCGCTTGGCTTCCTTCTCCGCCACCGGGCGTACCTGGTAACCCTCTTTCACAAAAAACTCCTCGGCTTGCTCGATGGTCATCTTGCCGGTATGCATCTGGATGCCGCAGATGAAGCGCGCATCGCGCAGCAGGGCGTCCTGCAACTGGCCAAGGCGCAGTTTGCGGTCGCCGTTGCCGTAGCCTTCGTCGAGCATCATCTGCTCGCTGTAGTGCGCCCAGCCCTCGGCATTGGAACCGCAGCCGGTCAGTTTCCGGACTTTGGTGGCTACCTGCTTCAACCACAGGAATTGCATGTAGTGGCCGGGATAGACCTCGTGCACGGCGGTGCTGATGATCGTGCCACGGTTGAATCCTTGCATATACTCCTCCACCGCCGGGCTCGGCCAGCCTGCCTCCGGCAGAGTGACGTTGAAGAATGCCTCTTTCGCAACCGTTTCAAACGGGCCGGGCGTATCCATGGAAGCCGTGGTGAGGGCGCGCATGAACGGCGGCGTTTCTTCCACGATGGGCGGAACCGGAGAAGGAATGGTGATAATGCGGTGCTGCTCGATATAAGTACGTAATCCACCCAGCACGCCGCGGAATGAGTCGAGGAGTTGGGCCGGCGCGGGGTGATCGTTCTCCAGGTCTTGCAGGATATCGGCCGGCGTGCGTTTGGGATCGATCTCCGCCGCCACGCGCCGGAACCAATCCTGGTTGCGATGGAGGTCTTCATAACCCATGGCAAGCAGGCGCTCGATGGGCGTATCCACCATTTCGTCGTAGAGCAGTTTCTTGCGATACACCTCGTCGCCGATGCGGAAATCGCCATGCGATCGCGGCAGCAGATCGTTCTTTAAGTAAGCCTGGTAGTTGTGCAGCGCGTCGATGACGCCCTGGTTGGAGGCTTTGAAATCGGCGAGCAACGCCGGATCGGTAACTTTCTGGAACGCCGCGGGGACGTCGTTTTGAAAGAAACCGGCGATGCCGGGTAATTGTTCGAGAGCCACCTCGGTATAGATTTGCGGCGGATTGCGGAGATTGGCGCGGGCGGATTCGAGCAGGCGCGGAATCAGCCGCTCGCGGGCGATCACCGATTTCAGGCGCTCGGCCGGGGGAGCATACGCCCGGCTCATGATCACAAAAATGGCTCCGGTGGCGCCCGAAGAATAGACGTCGGGATTCTTCTCCCAGGGCCGGATGGTTTCGAGGCTCAAAAGTTGTCCGCGGATCTGGGCGAGCAGCAACTCGCGGTCGGCCGCCACGAACGGCGTAAGTCCGGTGGCATCGAAACTCTCGAGGCGTTTGGCGAATTCGTCGAGTGCCCCGATTTCCGCATCGATCTCCGCGCGCGCCCCGGAAGGAAGTTGAGCGTCGTATTCGTGAAAGCCGGCGGCGGTAGCCGATGCGGGGTCGTAATGAAATACTACCTCGTTGAAATAACGATCGGCTAGGCGCTGGAAATCGGCATCGCGGGTTTGGGCCCCGGAGAGACCGGCTAGTAAGAAAGGTAACAGGAAGTTCCGGATTGTCATGATCGGTGCTTTCTATTTTGCCGCATAATGGAGGCACGATGGATGCGGAAGACTTCCGCCGGATTGCCTTGAGCCTGGAGGGGGCGGAAGAGAGTTCCCATATGGGATCGCCCGATTTCCGCGTGGGCGGCAGAATATTCGCCACCCTCGCCCATCAAAAGCAGGGCTTCGGTAACCTGATGCTCACGCCGGAGCAGCAAGCGGCGTTCGTGGGGGAGTTACCGGAGGTGTTCGTTCCGGTCGCCGGCGGATGGGGGAAAGGCGGGGCGACCCATGTCCGGCTGGCAGCCGCCAATGAGGACCTGCTGGCGGGCGCACTGCGAACCGCATGGAAACTCCGCAAGGACATGAATGCCAAGTCCGGGCGGAAAAGGAGTGGCTCGGCCGGGAAGTGACCAGTTACTAGCTGGCGCCCAGTTAGTCCGCGCAATCGCATATTTATCCTTGAGCCACTGATCCAGCGAGGGCGTATACTCTTCTTATGCCTACTGCCGATGCAGAGTTTCTGAGAGCCGCACTTATCGGCTATCAGGAGAAATTGAAAGAAATCAACGACCGGATAGCCGAGCTTCGCGCCAGAGTCGGCAATTCGGCCCCGGTGACCGCGCCAGGTGCCGCGGCGCCCGCCGCTCCCCAGCGTACACTTAGCGCGGCGGCACGGAAGCGGATCGCCGCGGCACAAAGAAAGAGGTGGGCGGCCGTCCGGAAGGCCAAGGCCGCGGCGGCGAAGCCCAAGCCGGCCGTGGTGAAGCCAGCCAAAGTTGCGGTACGCGCCAAGGCGGTGGCGAAACCGGCTGTGAAACAACTGCCGGCAAAGAAGGCGCCGAAGGCGGTACGGCGCGCCCCGGCTAAGAAGGCAGCGGCTCCACAGGCGGCGGCGGTGGGAACGGTTCCGCCCGCACCGACAGCGGGGACGGAATAAGTCCGCTTCACATTTACCTGATCTTCAGCGCCACTTACGTGGTGCTGGCAATCGGCCGTCTACCCGGATTCCGGGTGGATCGTACGGGAGCTGCGATCATTGGCGCGGCGCTGATGCTCGCAGTCAACGCGCTTACCGTCGAGGAAGCGTACCGCGCCATCGATTACGACACCATCATGCTGCTGTTCGGCATGATGATTCTTGTGGCAAATTTGCGTCTCTCCGGCTTCTTCGCGCTGGTAAGTTCGCGCGTGATCGAGCATGCTCACCGGCCTTTGCCGCTGCTCGCGGGAGTGACACTCGTAGCCGGAGTGTTCTCCGCTTTCTTTGTCAACGACACGATGTGCCTGGTGATGACGCCGCTGGTTCTCGAAATCACCGGGCGGCTCGAGCGCAACCCGGTGCCGTACCTGTTGGCAGTGGCTATGGCGGCTAACATCGGCAGCGTCGCGACCATTACCGGCAATCCGCAGAACATGATGATCGGCAGTTACTCGCATATCCCTTACCGCGCGTTCGCGGCCCAGTTAGCGCCGGTCGCGGCCGTGGGGTTGGCGCTCACCGTGGGTGTGATTGCGCTGGTTTATCGCGGTGAGTTCCGTAAGGGAGGCGTCCTAATTATGGAACACCGGCCGCTGCGGGTGGATCGGCCGCTGCTATGGAAATCGCTGGTGGTATCGGCCGCAATGATCGTTTTGTTCTTCGCCGGAGCGCCGGTGCCCAAGGTGGCGGTGATTGCGGGCGCGCTGCTCTTGCTCACGCGGCGCGTGAAACCGGAACGCATTTATCGCGAAATCGATTGGGGCCTGCTGGTGATGTTCATCGGCCTGTTCATTGTAATCGCCGGTCTGGAAAAGACGCCGTTGGCTTCCGGCCTCTTGCACGGCGCGTCGCGTTATCACCTTGAGCGGACCGGGCCGCTGGCTGTTTTCGCCGCTCTCCTCTCAAACCTGGTGAGCAACGTGCCTGCCGTGCTGGTGTGCAAGGGTTTTGTTTCACACCTGCCGAACGCTTTCCACGCGTGGCTGACCTTGGCCATGGCTTCCACGCTGGCCGGCAACCTGACGGTGCTTGGCTCGGTGGCCAACCTCATCGTGGTGGAGCGGGCGCGGCGCGAAGTAAAGATCGGTTTCTGGGAGTACACCAAGGCCGGGGTCCCACTTACGGTGGTGAGCCTCGCCGCGGGCATTTGGATGCTTTCCCGTTAACCCGTTGCCCGAATGTTACACTGCAATTTGTCCGCAAATCTCACCCGTGCCGGAGAGTGGTTCCTCGGGTCCGGTATTCAAGAATCGAACGGCGGTGTTGCCCGCTATTATCGCGCCGACCTCGGCAGCCACAGCCCGGTCTCGACCGAAATCACGGGATACACCATCAGCGCCTTGGTGTTTCTGCATACCAACGTCCGCGACCGACGGTATCTCGATGCCGCCGCGCGCGCGGCTCAGTTCCTCATCCGCACGGCTTGGCCGGCCGGCGGTGGAGTCATGCCGTTTGAAATAGCCCCAGCCGAGTTTGCGTACTTCTTCGATTGCGGCATCGCGGTGCGAGGATTACTCGCGGCATGGCGGGTTTTGGGAGACGACGAATACCTGCAACGCGCCGCCGCGCTGGGCCGTGCCATGGCGCGGGAATTTCTTTCGAAGGAGGGCGACTTCCATCCGGTTCTCGATCTGCGCGCCGGTTCTCCGGTGGAGCGCGATCCGGCGCGGTGGTCGCGCTCGGCCGGTTGCTACCAGTTGAAGGCCGCGATGGCGTGGTCGGACCTATGCGAAGCCACCGGCGACGCATCGTTTCGCGAGCCTTACGAACGTGTTTTGAGCGCCGCGCTGGCAACTGGCGAATCTTTTCTACCCGGTCATCCGGACCGGCTGCAGGTTATGGACCGTCTCCACGCTTTCGCTTATTATCTGGAAGGCCTGCTGCCGCGGGTCCGGGAACTGCGCTGCGCGGCAGCCCTTCGCGCGGGCATCGCGCACCTGGCGCACTGGCTGCGGGAGATCGCGCCCCAGTTTGAGCGCTCCGATGTGTATGCCCAGTTGCTGCGCCTGCGGCTATTCGCCGATTGGTTGGGCGTGTTGCCGCTCGACCAGGAAGCCGGCGCGGCCGAGGCCCGGCAACTGTCGGGTTTCCAGGCCGCCGCGAGCGACCCGCGCATCGAGGGAGGGTTTTACTTCGGGCGCAAAGGCGGCCGATCGATGCCTTATATCAACCCCGTCTCGACGGCGTTCGCGTTGCAGGCGCTGGCGCTATGGGAATGCCGGACGCGCGGCGCGCAGCCGCACCTCCATCTGCTGATCTGACCATGTATCTCCACTATGCGGCGGCACGGTTGGCAGGCTGGTTGCGGCCCGCGCGGCCGAAGCGCGTCGCGTCGCCTGCTGAGACCAAGCCCGCCGAACCCGGCATCTCGGTGGTGATTCCTTCGCGCAACGGGAGAGGGCTGCTCGAAGCGCAGTTGCCGGGCATCGTCCGCGACCTGGCCGTGGGCGAAATCATCGTGGTGGATAACGGTTCCGAGGACGGCACGGCGGACTGGCTGGCCGCTCGATGGCCAGCGATCGCGGTCGAGATCTCAGCCCAGCCGCTTTCCTTCGCACGGGCCGTCAACCGCGGGATTGCGCGCGCCCGCTGCTCGCTGGTGTGCCTGCTCAATAACGATATGCTGCTGGAGCCGGGCTTCTTTCGCGCCTTGACGGAGGCTTTCGAGAAAGTGCCCGATCTGTTCTGTGCCACCGCGCAGATTCGCTTTCCCGCGGGCGCGCGGCGCGAAGAAACCGGCAAGGCGGTGATGGCGCAAACCCGTGCGACGGATTTTCCCGTGCGCTGCGACGAGCCCCTGCCGGGCGAGGACCTGACCTTTGTGCTCTACGGCAGCGGCGGCTGTTCGGTTTACGACGCGGCTAAATTGCGCGCGCTGGGCGGCGCGGATGAAAGCTATCAGCCGGCCTACGTGGAAGATCTCGATCTGGGGTATCGCGCCTGGCTGCGCGGCTGGCCCACGGTGTACGTGGCCGGAGCGCTCGTGGAACATCGCCACCGCGCGACCACCTCGCGCTACTATACCGACCAGGAACTGGATACCATCCTGGAAGTAAACTACCTCAAGTTTCTGGCGCGGGCCGTCTCCAGCCGCAAAGTGTTTGGACGGCTTTGGGCGCGGGCGCTGCGGCGTCTCACCGTGCTGGGGACACCTTCCGCGCGGGCCGCTTTGCGTGCCGCCGCCCGAATCGCGATCTCCGGCGGCCCCGCCGCCACGACGGATGAATCGGAAGAAATGGTGCTGGCGCTCACCGACGGTTCGGTGGCGTGCTTTCCCGGGGTGCAACCTACGGGCATGCCGCGGCGCGTGGTGTTTTGCGAGTCTCTGGAAGAAGCCTTCCGAGAGCCCGCGGCCGGTTGCGACTGGATTCTGGTGGCGATGGTGGATCGATTGGCAACGCCGCCGGCGAACTTGCTGGCCCAATACATCGAAATCACCCTGGTGCGCCGGCCCCCGGGGAGCACTGCCGCGCCGCTGGCCTTCCACGCCGCGCTCGGCCAGGTTCACCGCAAATGGCGGCCCGCCATCTTTTATAATGAGCTTTTCCAATCGGAAACCAATCCACGAACTTAAGGAGCATTCATGGCAGCAAAGCGTATCGGTATCCTCACGGGCGGCGGCGACGTGCCGGGACTCAATTCCGTCATCAAATCGGTGGTCTACCGGGGCAGCGAAATCGGATGCGAGGTCATCGGCATCCGGCGCGGATGGGAGGGTTTGACGCACGTCAACCTGAGCGATCCGGCGAGCCGCGCCCGCTACGTGCTGCCGCTGAATCGCGAAAACACGCGTACCATCGACCGCACCGGCGGAACCTACCTGCACAGCTCGCGCACCAACCCTTCCAAGATGCAAAAGCTTCCGCCGGCGCTCGAGGGCCAGGAGTTTCCCACCAAGCAATCCACCAAGAAGGGCGTGACCTCCACGGTGTTTGACGTCACCCCCGCGGTGCTGAAAAACATCGAGACTCTGGGCCTGGACTACCTGGTCGCCATCGGCGGCGACGACACGTTGAGTTATGCCGCCGAGCTCGACCGCCGTGGCATGAAGGTGGTGGCCGTGCCGAAAACCATGGACAACGATGTGCGGAACACCGAGTACTGCATCGGTTTTTCCACCGCCATCACGCGTGCCATGGACGCCATCGAGCGGCAGCGCACCACGGTCGGCTCGCACGAGCGCATCGGGATATTCCGCGTCTTCGGCCGCGATGCCGGTTACACAGCGCTCTATACCGCCTACGTGACTTCGGTGCGCTGCTGCATCCCCGAGTACAAAGTCAACCTGAAGCATCTCATCGATGTGCTGGTGACCGATAAACACAACAACCCCAGCAACTATTCGCTGGTGATCCTTTCCGAAGGCGCGGAATGGGAAGGCTATCAGGTCAAGGAATACGGCGAGGCCGATGCGTTCGGACACCGCAAGAAAATGAGCGTGGCCGAAGACTTAAGCAACGAGATTAAATCGGCGACCGGTGACGAAACCATCGTCAGCGATCTCACCTACGACCTGCGCTCCGGCAGCGCCGATTTCGTGGACCGTATGGTGGCCAACACGTTCGCCGGCATGGCGATGGATGCCATCGAAGAAGGCAAGAGCGGATTCATGACGGCCATTTCGGCCGGTTGCTTCGCCATGGTGCCGATTCCCGATCCCAAGCTGGGCCCGCGCAAGGTGGACGTGCCCACCATGTACAACACCGAGCGCTACCGCCCGATTTACGATCACAAGCTCGGCCTGCCGATTTTCCTGACGCGGGCATAACCCTTGGATTGGAAGCGCCTGTTTTCGAAACGTGCGCGCGCGCGGCTAACCCCCGAGTTGCGCGCGCGCATACAGGCCAGCTTCGATGAAGCGGTGCGCGATGAGGAGAACTTCCCTTCCACCATCGACCCGCGCATCTATCACGTCAAGCTGATCCGCGAGCATTTGGGCGACCTCGCCGGAAAACGTGTGCTCGATGTGGGCTGCGGCAAGGGCCGCTTCGCGCGTATTCTGCATGAAGATGAGCCGCGGGCCGAAATCTGGGGCCTGGATATTTCCGAACAGATGCTGCGATTCGTGCCGGAGGGGATCCACACCCGCGCCGGATCGATGACGGAACTTCCGTTTGCGGACGCATGGTTCGACGGCGCCTACGCCACGGAATCGTTGGAGCACGCCGTGGAAATCGAAAAGGCCGTGGCCGAGATCTGCCGCGTGGTGAAACCCGGCGGCCGGATTGCGATCATCGACAAGAACGCCGAACAGTGGGGCCGCCTGGCGACGCCCGAGTGGGAGCGCTGGTTCACCCCGCGCGAGTTGAAGCGCCTGTTGCGGCGCCACTGCAGACACGTGGAGAGCCGCTTGATTTCGTATTGGGAAGATGTGGCACCGGATGGGTTGTTCGTGGCTTGGCTGGCGGAGAAGTGAAGTAAAGTAAGCTTTCAGCTATCAGCTCTCAGCTTTCAGCTTCCGCGCCTGAAGCCGATCGCTCGAAGCCGATTGCGTTGTCGCGTGTCCGGAGCGATACCTCCGCAGCCTCTGCGCGCTCGGATCTTCCTTCTTACTTGTTGTCTTCTCCGCGCTCCCTCCGCGTCTTCGCGGCTCCGCGGTTAGGAGCCCGCCTCGATTCGTCTCAGAACTCCCGCAGCAGTTCCAGCATCTTGCGATCGAGAGCGTGGCCGCGCCAGTTCTCGTACTTCACGTCGGCGCGGCCGCTATCGAGGATGCCGAACGAGCCGCGAAAGCACCATAGCGCCCAGCCCCAGCCGGCGGCTTTCCAAAGCGCCAGAAAATCGCGCATCCAACGCAGCGCGACATCGTGCGGCGTCTGGTTCCAACAGCCCCATTCGCCCACGAAAATCCGCGTGCCCGGCTGGCGAAACTCGAGGCCCTGTCCCGGCAGGATGCAGATCTGATCGAGGCGGTCTTTATCCCACACAACCAGGCCGCCGTTCTTGGTGGGCCAGGTCGGCAACTCTTTGGGCGTGCCGGCCCACGGAGCGAGATAGTGCGTGAGGCTGAACGGCGCGTACCCGCGGGTCGCGTGGACGGCGTTCGGAATATCCGCGAGCTCCGGAACCGGCAGCATGGTCTCGCCGAACATTCCGTCGATCATGACGAGGCGGTTGGGATCGGCTTCGCGGATGGCGCCGATGGCGCGGCGCATCACCGCGGCGTATTGGTTGAGCGTGCAGCCGTTTGGCTCGTTGATCGGGTTGAAGCTGAGGGCCATGCCGGGCACATCTTTGTAGCGCGCGGCGAATTTTGACCACTGGTACGTGAAAACATCCAGCGCCTTGGCGTCGCTCCAGAGGCTCCAAGGTTCAGGCGAGAGCGAAGCGTTAATCGAATATCCGGGCGCGCGGTGAAAGTTGAGGCAGACGTGAACGCCGTATTGCCGGCCCCAATTCACCGCCTGGTCGATTTGGCGCAGGACCGGTTCGAATTGATGATATGGGTCGCGCGGGTCGGTCCAGCATCGATACGACATGGGGAGACGAACGAAGTTGAACCCGAGTTCGGCGATCCAGGCGAAGTCCGATTCCATGAAGGGTTCGTTGTGGTGGCCCCATTCCGGATCGACCGCGGCCCATTCCTTCGGTGTATCGGTGAACTTCTCTTGCAGGTTGAACCCGCGCCACCTTGGAACGTCCGCCGCTGGCGCGCCGCGAGCGTCAAAGGCGAGGCCGGCCGATGCCACGGGAAGTGTTGCGAGGAATCGGCGGCGGTTGGGGCGCATGACGGGGGCTCGAAGTATCCATGTTACGCCACGGCTCCCAGCCAACGCACCGGGAAATAGGCGGCCAGGGCATTCGCCAGACGCTCGTCGGCGGTGACCAGCGTGCGGCCCGATGCCACCGCCAGTGCCACGTACATCGAATCGTATACGGTGCGTTCGAAACCGGTGGCGATGGCCAATGCATCGTTTAGTAAAGGCAGCGAGGGTGCGGTGGGCAGGCGCAGTTCGGTCGCGGAGTTCACGGCCTCGACGGCGGACTTGCGCGAGATCCTCCCCAGGCGGGCGGCCTTCCAGAAGATATTTCCGAGTTCGGGCCAGAACAACTCCGGCACCACGAGACCCAGGCGGCCCGCCGCAAAGTCCTCCAGCATCCGCGCGGATTCGCGCACCAGGGTTTCGCCCTTGGCCGGCAGGAACCATTTTGCCGCTACGCTGGCGTCCAGGACGTACGCACTCACCGGCCGCGATCCTCGCGCAGCATGTCTTCAGCGGAGGGGAATACCCCCGCGGACGCGGCGCGCCGGGAACGCATCTCACGAGACTGATTCAAAAGCTCCCGGCGGCGGGCCGACTCGGCGGGGGTGACGACGTTCTCGGCGAGCAGGGCCAATACTTCCGCGGAAATCGATTTCCGGTGTTCCCCGGCACGCGCGCGCAATGCCTCGTAGAGGTCTTCGGGCACATTTTCCACGTATAACGTAGGCATAGAATCTTCCTAGAAATAGTCTAGCATACTTCTAGACGCGGGCGCCGACGCTACAATAGTATTTCCTATGCCATTTGAAGAAGTGGTCGAAGCGGAAGGCCACCTGATCGACTCCCACGTGATGGAGAATATCTTCGACCAGGTTGTGGAGCACCACAGCCGGTTCGAAGTGGAGCAGTTCCGCATCGGCCGCACTAATAGCGAACCGTCCTACCTGCGCCTCAAGGTAGTGGCGCCGGATGAGCCCGCGCTCAATCGCCTGCTCGAATCGCTGCTGCTGATCGGCTGCTCCCCCGCCCAACCCGGCGATGCCGTTTTGCGCGAGGTGGAGCGCGACCGCTGCGCTCCCGAAGATTTCTATTCCAGCACCAATCACCGCACCTACGTGCGTCACGCCCAGCAGTGGGTCGAGGTCGAAAACCAGCGCATGGATGCCATGATCGTGGTCGAGGAGGCCCGCGCTGTTTGCCGCCGTATGCGCGATCTGCGCCGCGGCGATCGCATCGTGGTGGGATTGCGCGGCATTCGCGTGGTTCCAGAATCGAAAGAACGCGACCGGTTGGCGTTCGCCTTCATGGCCAACGGCATCTCCTCGGAGCGCCAGGTGGAGACCGCGGTGCGCCAGACGGCGGCGCTGGTGCGGCATGCCATCGCGCAGAAGCAGAAAGTGGTCGCCGTGGCCGGCCCGGTGGTGGTGCACACCGGCGGCGTGGCTGGGCTGGCCGCACTCATCCGGCGCGGGTGTGTCGGCGCGCTGCTCAGCGGTAACGCGCTGGGCGTGCACGATGTGGAAGCCGCGCTGTTCGGCACTTCGCTCGGCGTAAGGCTCTCCGACGGCCGGCTGGAGGAACACGGCCATCGCAACCACATGCGCGCCATCAACGCCGTGTACCACGCGGGGTCGGTACGGCAGGCGGTGGAATCGGGTCGGCTCGCTTCGGGTGTGCTCTACGAATGCGTCAAGGCCGGCATTCCATTCATTCTCGCCGGCAGCTTGCGCGACGATGGCCCGCTGCCCGATACCATCACCGACATGAACGCCGCGCAGGACGCTTACGCCGCCGAGCTCAAGGGCGCGGGCTTGGTGCTCTGCCTCGGCTCCATGCTGCACTCCATCGCCACCGGCAATATGCTGCCAAGCTGGGTGAAGATCGTATGCGTGGATATCAACCCCGCCGTGGCTACCAAGGTCAGCGACCGCGGCACCGGGCAGGCGGTCGGCGTGGTGGCTGACGTAGGTCTGTTCCTCGACCTGCTGGCGAAGGCTCTCGCATGAAACGCGCTTACACCGACGAACATGCGCACTCCGGCGTCGATGCCGCTCTGCCCGAAATTGAAACCTGGCCCAACCAGTACCGGGAACCGTACGAAATCGAAATCGATATGCCGGAGTTCACTTCGGTTTGCCCTAAGACCGGGCTGCCCGATTTCGGCAAGATCCTGCTGCGGTATGTGCCCGACCGCCGCTGCCTGGAGCTCAAGTCGTATAAGATGTACCTGTTGGCATACCGCGGCCTGGGCATCTTCCAGGAGAACGTGGTGAACCGGGTGCTGCGCGACGTGGTGAAGTTTGCCGCGCCGCGATCCGCCACGGTGATCGGAGATTTTTCACCGCGCGGAGGCCTGGGCACCATTATCACGGCCACATGGAATGGGAAACGTGGAAAGCGCTGAGCTGATCGCCATTTTGCGCGAAGTGCGCGACCGGGTACGCGCCGGCAACCCGGAAACCGCGGCGGGCGGGGCCGAGATCGCCCTGCCCGATCTCATGCCCGTGGTGCACGCGCGCGATGCCGCGTTAGGCAAAGTGGCGGCCATCGGAACCGTCAACCCGCGCCGCGGCGGCCCGGTGAATTTGCTGGTGCAGGGTTGGAAACGGATGGTGGCCCGCGCGCTCGACTGGCACGTGCGCGAGCAGGTGGAATTCAACCGCAAGACCATCGCCTGCGTGGATGCCGCCATCGAAGCGCTTAACGACACCAATCGCGCGCTGGTCGCGTTCGGCAATAGCCTGGCCGCCGCCGAGAACCGCACCGCCGCGTTCCACGAGCTTGCCGAAGAGCGGAGCCGGCAACTGGAGGCGAAACACGCTCACTTGGAGGCGGAACGCGCTCACTTGAGCGAGGAATTCCACGATATCCGCATTCATTGGTCCGAGTGGCGGCTCGGCTGGGAGCGCAAACTGGAGACCAACGAAATCCAGTTCCTGCGCAGCGTTGCCGATTTACAGGGCGCGTCTCAACATCGCGCCGACCTGATGGACGCCAATTACCGGGACGCTATCCGCGCGCAGCACGCCGATTTTACAGCCGCGCTGGAACGCAGCGCTAACGAGATCCAGCAGCGGTTGTGGGCGGATCTGGAGCGCATCCGGCGCGAGTACGAAGGCATTATTTATTCCGAGCTGCGCACCTTGCGGCAGCGGGCGCAAATTCAGGCGCCGCCCGCCGTGCCCGCGCCCACTTCCGAGGCGCCCGGCAAGGGTGCCCTGCCTTTCGATTACGGTCGTTTCGCCGAAAAATTCCGCGGCCCCGAAGAGTATGTCAAGAACGGCCAGCAATTCTATTTGCCCTATTTCAAGGATTGCCGGAATGTGCTCGATATCGGCTGCGGCCGTGGTGAATTTCTGGAAATGATGCGCGAAGCGGGCGTCCCCGCGGGCGGTATCGATCTCAGCGACGAATCCGTGGCCCTTTGCCGCCATAAGGGTTTGGAAGCGGAGACCGCCGATCTGTTCGAGTACCTGCCTTCGCTGGCCGAGGCCTCGCTCGACGGCATCTTCTGCTCGCAGGTGGTCGAGCATCTTTCCCCCGAACGCCTTCCGGAAATGATTCGCCTGGTTGCAAGCCGGTTGGGCCGCGGCGGCGTGGTGGCTATCGAGACGCCCAACCCCGAGTGCCTGGCAATCTTCTCGACGCATTTTTATCTCGATCCCACTCATACGCGCCCGGTCCCGTCCCCGCTGCTCGCCTTTTATATGGAAGAGTTCGGTATCGGCCGGTTAGAGGTCCATCGGCTCACGCCCGCCGTGGAATCGATGCCCGCTTTGGCGGAGCTGCCCAAAGAGTTTCGGGAATCGTTCTTCGGGGGCCTGGATTACGCCATTATCGGCCGCAAATTGTGAAGGTTCCCGAGGTAGAATAGGCCCAATTCCATGCGCCGCATCTCTCTCGTGCGATTCCTTCTGGTACTGGTATTGCCGGATCTTCTCGCGGCATCGGCCGCCGGTCCCGAAGAGCAAGCTTTGCCGCCGGGCGCGGCAAAAGACACCGTGATCAAAGTCTGCACGGCGTGCCACGGCCCAGCCAGGTTTCGCCGGTTGCGGCTGGCCGCCGGCAATTGGTCGGATACGGTAGACGACATGGTGGACCGCGGCGCCCAGGCTACACCGGAACAGATCGAAGCCATCGTCGCCTACCTGGCCGCGAATTTCGGGCCGGAATCGAAGGTGCTGGTAAACAGCGCGCCCCTCGAAGAGCTGAAACACGTGCTCGGGTTGACCACGGAAGAGGCGTCCGCTATCATCGCCTATCGTCGGGAGCACGGACCGTTCCGCGCGTGGACGGACCTGCTGAACGTTCCCGGGCTCGACCGCAAGAAAATCGAAGCCAAGAAGGACACGCTCGCGTTTTCCTGACCGCCATTGCGAATTTCCGCGCGGTAGCGTACAGTTAACCGATTGGAGGCATGCATGGCCTTTTGTACAACCTGTGGCGCCAACGTCAGCGGCGCATTCTGTCCGCGATGCGGAACCCCGGTGAGCGTGGCCGGATCACAACCCACGCCGCCGCCGGCGGCGATGGCGGGCGTTGCTCCCGCCGCTCCCCCCAAGCGCAAAACCAGCCCGTTGGTGTGGATTTTGGTGATCGTCCTGGGATTGTTCCTGCTCGGCGGCATGATGATAGTGGGAACCGGCATCTTTCTCGTGCACAAGGCGCACCAGGCGGGCATCGATCCTGAACTGTGGCACCGCAATCCCGGGTTGGCCGCCGCGAAGATGATCACGGCTGTGAATCCCAACCTCGAGATTATGCGCGTCAACGACGGAGCTGGAACGATCACGCTACGCGACAAACGAACCGGCAAGGAATCCACCCTGACTTTCGACGATGCGCGCAACGGACGGTTCCAAATCAAAACGGAAGACGAGAATGGCAAACAGGCGACTGTGGACTTCGGCGGATCGGCGAGCCGGCTGCCCTCATGGGTTCCGGTGTATCCCGGTTCCAAGCCGCAGGTGACCATTACCGGGTCCGACACCAGCGGCGAAGGCGGCAATTTCACCTTTACCACGCCGGATTCGCCGTCCACGGTGATGGACTACTTTAAGGACAAATTCAAGTTGCTGAACATGCAAGAGGGCATCACGCAGACCACAACCAATGAAGGCGGTGTTTTGACCGGCTCGGGAGACGGCAAAACATTGGTCATTGCCGTGGGATCGAGCGGCGGGCAGACCACCGTAAACGTGACGTACGGCCAGAAGCCCTGAGGATTGCGCCGAGGCGCCGGCGCTGCTGCCCTTACCGGTGCCCAAAGAACATCAGCCAGCCCAGGCCGAACAGGGCCACCAGGAAGCACACGAAGGTGTAGACGCCATACTGAAAGCGTTCGCGGTCCGTGCGCTTGGTAACCACGCCCAGGACGATGGATACGAACAGCGAGAACAGAAACGCCGCTTCGAAATGCGAAAGATTCATCTTGGGCATTATTCTTTTCTCCTCGCGGCGATTTCGTAGACATCCACCATAGCCAGCAGGTTCAGCAGGCCGGCCGTGACCAGAAACTTCGTCCCATAGTCATGGACGTGCCCGGCCATATCGGGCTGGTTGTAACCCAGCCAGACGCTCAACAGGTACAGAATGCCGGAACAGAGATCGCCGATGAAGCCGCCGGTATTGATCAGGGTGGTGAGCAGGTCGCCGGTCTGCGGAGTGAACATGGCCCCGCCCATCATCAGGCCGCACAGGAACATGGACGTGATGGCCGCCATCAATAGCCAGCCTCGTCCGGTGCGCTTGAGCAGCAGGTGACCGCCGCCGGGAATCAACCAGCCCAGCGCCACGGCGGGAGCCCATGCGCTCACCGGAGGCACCGGCTGCTTCTCTTGTTTTTCCGTCGCCATACGAACTTTGAGTTTACCAGCTTAGTGGCGCGGCGAAGCGCCACGGGGTGTACTCTTTTCTCATGGAGACACCGCGCTCAATGCTCTGGATCCGTGGCCTTATCTTTACCGTGCTGGTTCCGGCCGTCGTCGGGTACTTTCTGCCTTCGGCGGTCGATTCGAGCGCCCATACCCGGAGTGGCGTCTGGGAATTCGGCTGGATACCGATGGCCGCGGGAGCGGCGATTTATACTCTGTGTCTGCTCCGATTTCTGGCCGCGGGAGGCACACCCGCGATTTTCTTCACCCGTCCGCTGCGCTTGCTGCTCGGCGAGGAGCCTCAAGGCCTGGTATCGGAAGGCTTATATCGTTTCTCGCGCAACCCCATGTATGTGGGAGTGCTGCTGTTCGTGTTCGGCCGGGCGATTCTCTGCGCCTCGTCCGCCATGGCCGTGTACGGATGTGTAGTGTTCGCTTTCTTTCACCTGGTGGTGGTGTTTTTGGAGGAGCCCCATTTGCGAGCCACGCGCGGACCCTCGTATGAGGTCTATAGCCGGGAGGTGCCGCGGTGGCTGGGAATGCCGGGCCGAGGGCGCTAGCGCGAGTAACTCCTACCTGCGCTCCACGATGACCTTCTTGGCGCTCTCGAGCAGGGCGCTGGCCTGCGGCAAAGAGTTAACGGCCTTCTCGACTTCCGGATCGGTCATGGCGAACACCCGGTCGCTGTCGTCCACGTTGAACGCCCAGATGTACATTTCCTTGGCGAGATAGCGCTTGATCCAATCGTGGTCGCCCGTGAACTGCGCCTCTGTGAACTGATAGCCGTTATCGAGCAGGTAATCGTGCAGGTCCTCGAGCAGCGAGTTATCGGGCATCCAACCCTTGGGAAGCGCCGCCGGGTGGTGGGCGAAGTAGTTGCGGCTGAAGCTGAACAGCCCGTTCCTGTAAAGCTCGGTTTGCAGGCTGTCCATGAGCGGCGCCGCGTACTTCGCGTCCGGCAGGATGCCGCCGCCGCCGTAAACCGTGCGCCCGCTATCGGTCATCTTTACGTCGTTTTCGTTTCGAGTATTCGCGTCGCGGGTGAAATAGTAGTCGTAGAAGCTCTCTTTGGAATAATCGCGCTGGATCAGCCGGCCGCTCGGCGTGTAGAAATGCGCCGTGGTCAACGCCAGCCCGGTGTGGTCCAGCAGCGGGAACACCGTCTGCACCAGTCCCTTGCCGAAGGTGGTTTGGCCCAGAATCCAGGCGCGGTCGTGATCCTGCAACGCGCCCGAGACAATTTCCGCCGCCGACGCCGAATACTGGTTCACCAGCACCACGATGGGATATTCGTGCCCATGATTGCCTTGCTGCGCGGTGTAGACACGCTCCGCCGAGGCCCGGCCGCGATGCGACACCACGGTCTGGCCGCGCTCCAGAAAGTGGCCGGCCACATCCACCGCCTGGTTCAGCAGCCCGCCCGGATTGTTTCGCAAATCGAGGATCAGCCCTTCAATGCTGTCCTCACCCAGCCGCTTCAGGTTCGCATCCAGCTCACGGGAGGTGAAATCCCCAAAGCTCAGGATGCGCACATAGGCAATTCCGGGCTTCACCCAGAACGCGGGTTGCACGGTGGGGCGGGTAACATCTTCGCGCGTCACCGTGAAGGGGAGATAGTCGGGCGAGCCTTCCCTCTGGACCACAATTTTGACGGTGGTATTGCGGGGGCCCTTCAGCATGTCCGCCACTTCGGTACTGGTCAGGGTGTCGGTGGATCGGTCGTTCACCGAGAGGATTATGTCGCCCGGCCGGATTCCGGCGCGATAAGCCGGAAAGCCGGGAAATGGCGCCAGAACCACGGTTTTGCTGCCCCGCGGCCCCACTTGCATCCCCACACCCGAATAGCGGCCGTTCTGTTCTTCGCGCAACGCCTGGTAATCTTTGGGTGCGAAGAAAGTCGAGTGCGGATCGAGATTGCGGAGCATGCCGGGAATGGCGCCCTTATAAATGGCTTCGCCCGGGGAAACGGGTGTAGCGAAGTTGGTTTCCACCAGGGAATAAACCTTGGCGAAATTCTCCGTGACTTGCCGCAACCCTGCTTCGGTACTCTGTTCTTCCGCCGTGGCCGCGTTGGCATGCACCCGCGGACTAACCAACCCACAGGTCAGAACCGCCGACAAGACCAGCCCCGCCAGAAACCAGACTACCCGCGAATTACGTACCATGCCGATATCGTCCTTAGCCAAGAAAATGTCCCGCTTCCTGATTAGACGGCCCGTGCCTCCATTCGGCTACCGAAATCAGGCACTGCCCCCGCCGGCCGAAGCGGTCCCCCGGTGAATGGCGTCCAGGACCCCGTTGACGAATTGTACCGATTCCTCGTTGGAGAAGCGGCGTGCCAGTTCGAGCGCCTCGTCGATGGTTACGGCGGCCGGCGTCCCGCCATGCGTCATCTCGTACACTGCCATGCGGAGAATATTACGGTCCACGGCCGGCATCCGTTCCATCCGCCAGTGCTCGGCATGCTGGGAGATTTGCGAATCCACCTCCGCCAGGTGATCCACCGTACCGCGCACCAGGCTGGCGACGAAGGGATCGCGCTCCGGCCCCTCCTCGGCATACAGCGTATCGTAGTATGCGTCGATCGCTTCATCCACGGGCTGGCGGCGCGAATCCCATAGAAACAGGATTTGTAGCGCGCGCTGCCGGGATCGGCTCCTCGAAGGCATTACGTGGCCTGCCGCAGAATACGCATGAGATTCGCCATTTCGATGGCTGACATGGCGGCGTCGAAGCCTTTGTTGCCGCCCTTGGCGCCGGCCCGGTCGATGGCCTGCTCCAATGTATTGGTCGTTAGCACGCCAAAGGCCACCGGCACTCCCGTTTCCATGGCGGCGTGCGCCACCCCTTTGGCAGCTTCCGCGGCCACGTAATCGAAATGCGGAGTCTCGCCGCGAATCACGGCGCTCAGGCAGATTACCGCGTCATGCCGGTGCTGGCGAGCCACTTCGCTGGCCACCAACGGGATCTCCCAAGATCCGGGCACTTTGATTACATCGATATCGCCGGCTCCGGCCCCCGTGCGATTGAGCGCGTCCATCGCGCCCGCCAGCAGGCGTTCCGTAATGAAACTGTTGAAACGGCTGACGATGATGGCAAACCGCAGCCCCGCGGCCGAAAGCTGGCCTTCAATCACTCTGGACATTCGTTCACTTTCCTTGAAACGCCGGCTTCCGTTTTTCCAGAAACGCCCGCGTACCTTCCCCACGATCTTCACTCGCCGCGCTCATTCCAAACGCGGCGGCTTCCATCCGCAACCCTTCTTCCAGGCCCCCGTTGAGCCCCGCATCCACCGCCTCCAGGACCAGTCTGACAGCCACCGGACCGTTGGCCAGCACTTTGTTCAGCCAGGCGCGGCTGTATTCCAGCAGCTCCGCTTGTGGAACCACGGCGTTCACCAGACCGATGCGATAGGCTTCAGCGGCCGCGATGGGCTCGCCCGAGAGCAGCAGCTCCAGGGCGCGTCCACGCCCCACCAGCCGCGGCAAACGCTGCGTGCCGCCATAGCCCGGGATCAAGCCGAGCTTCACTTCCGGCTGCCCCAGCTTGGCATTTTCGGCCGCGAACCGCACGGTGCATGCCATGGCCAATTCCAGGCCGCCGCCCAACGCAAAACCATTCACCGCCGCCACGGAGGGCTTGCCCATAGTTTCCAACCGCCTGAATATCCTCTGGCCATCTAAGGCAAATTGGTGCGCTTGCGGCGGCAATAATGCAGCTAACCCGGCGATATCCGCGCCCGCCACGAATGCTTTCTCTCCCGCGCCGGTCAGGATCGCGGCGTGAATCGCCGGATCGGTTGCGATGCGCTCGAACGCGTCCCCGAGTTCCTCCACCACCGCCGCTGAGAGGGCGTTGAGTTTCTCCGGACGATTGATCGTGACCAGTGCGATGCCCGCCTGATCGGCCTCTAGCAGGATGTACTGGTACGACACATCGATCAGTGTACCATCAAGAGCCAAGACTCTGATTCTAAGGTGCGTTTGGGATCTTCTAGGTGGTTTACGCGGGCCGGCCGAACGGCAGGAATCCGGCACACCGCCAAAATCTTGACACTGCCACTCCGGTGTTTCTCTTTTGTTTCCAACTGTTTGCGCCTGGCACTCGAACTGCCTTTCTGGCAGGCATGAGTATAGGAGCCATTAGCAATCTCAGCAGCAGTTATCTACAGTCTCTCCTGGGGATCACCAGTTCCACGAGCGGCACCACCGGGGCGAACTCCACAACCCAATCTTCGAACACCACGAACGACAACCCGCAGCTCTCGCCGTTTGCGCAGTTGATGAGCACCTTGCAGCAATTGCAGCAAAGCAATCCGGCCGAATACCAGCAGGTCACGCAACAAATCGCGACCAACCTGCAGAAGGCCGCGTCCACCGCTCAAGCGAGCGGGAACACGACCCAAGCCAACACGCTCAACCAGCTTGCCACCGATTTCACCAACGCGTCGCAGAGCAACCAGCTCCCGAACATCGCGGATCTGGCGCAAGCCGCCATGTCCGGCCATCACCATCATGGCCACCACCACCAGTCCAGCTCCGATTCGAGCAGCACGAGTTCGACCAGCCCGGACAGCACCCTCGATAACATGCTGGACCAGGCTCTAACGGCCTTCCAGACGGGCTCGCTGCAGAACAACTCGCTCAACCCGATGTCGATCATCGATAGCACGCTCACAAGCGCCGGAATCAGCATCGGCAGTTAAGAACCGGACTGAGGCGCGTGCGCGACAGGAAAGTGCTGAAGCCGCAGGCGAACGTTCTGAGCCGCGACCGAAGGGAGCGGTCTGTTCAAGGCTCGACGGCCCTAAAAACAGCCAGCGGATCGCCCTGCTCCTCGACCACGTAGCGAATGGCAGCGGAAACATGTTCTGGCTTCCATAGCCACCGCGTGCTCCCATGCCGTGCCCATCGTTTGCGGGCAGACTCGTCGGTTTCCCGCCGATTCAGACAACGGCTGGCGTAGGACTTCAGATCGTTCATGATCCTTTCGGGCCGAACCTCCGCTTCCACTACCAGGTGGACGTGATTGGTGCGCACATGGGCCGCCAGCAGCTTCCATTCTTGCTGCTGGCAGCGATCCAGCAGGGCGTCCAGTACGATCTTCCGACGGGTTACATTGAGCCGATAAGGCGGTTGGCCCATGCAGATGGCAGCCATAGCAGGCGAAGGTGATGAGATAGATCACTATGACGGCCTCTATCCAAAACCGCTCCCTGCGGTCGCGGCTCTGAAAAGCGTTGCGCGTATGCTCGGATTCGGCGGTCGGGCCTGAACTTCGGCCAGTCTACCACTTCGCTGTCGCGCGCCCGGCTCCGGCCGCCAAACCTGTAGGCATACATACCCTGTGGGATAATCTGATAGAGCATCCCCACAGTCCATGGACCGCGAATTCATTCGCAATTTCTCTATCATCGCGCACATCGACCACGGCAAATCCACGCTGGCGGATCGTCTTCTGGAAATTACCGGAGCGCTCTCCCAGCGCGAAATGATGGAACAGGTCCTGGATACCATGGACCTGGAGCGCGAGCGCGGCATCACGATCAAAGCCCACGCGGTCCGCCTGAGTTACCGCGCCGACGACGGCAATCTTTACCAGTTGAATTTGATCGACACGCCGGGGCACGTCGATTTTTCATACGAAGTCTCGCGCAGCCTGCAAGCTTGCGAAGGCGCGCTGCTAGTGGTGGACGCTTCCCAAGGCGTCGAGGCGCAGACCCTGGCCAATACTTACCTGGCCCTGCACCACAACCTCGAAATTATCCCGGTGATCAACAAGATCGACCTGCCCGCCGCCGAGCCGGAGCGCATCCGCGAGCAGATCGAAACCGTAATCGGCTTGGACGCGAGCGATGCCGTTCTCACCAGCGCCAAACAGGGCACCGGGGTGCACGACATCCTCGAACACATCGTTCACAAGGTGCCGCCGCCGAAAGGTTCGGCCGATGCCCCGCTGCGCGCTCTCATTTTCGATTCGTGGTTCGATACCTATCGCGGGGTGGTTATTTTGGTCCGCGTGTTGGATGGCCGGCTGCGCAAAGGGCAGAAGATCCGCCTGTGGTCCAATCAGCAGGTCTATGAGATCGAAGGTCTCGGCTACCAGGCGCCCAAAGCTACCGCCTGCGACGAGCTCGCCGCCGGCGAAGTCGGGTTTCTCTTCGCCACCATCAAAACCGTCTCGGATGCCAAGATCGGCGACACCATCCTGGACGACGAAGACCCCGCTTCCGAGCCGCTCCCCGGCTTCGAAGAGATCAAGCCCATGGTGTTCGCCGGGCTCTACCCCGTGGAATCGCACGAACACGGCCTGCTGCGCGACGCGCTCGAAAAACTGCGCCTGAACGACAGCGCGTTCAGCTTCGAGCCCGAAAACTCGGTCGCGCTGGGCTTCGGTTTCCGCTGCGGTTTTCTCGGCCTGCTGCATCTGGAAATCGTGCAGGAGCGCCTCGAGCGCGAGTTCGATATCGACCTCATCACCACCGCCCCCGGCGTGCGCTATCGCGTGACCAACACCACCGGCGAGTTGATCGAAATCGATAACCCCACCAAGTTCCCCGATCCTTCCGAAATCCGCCAGATCGAGGAGCCCATTATCGACGCCACCGTCATCACCCGCGAAGAATACCTGGGCGGCATCCTCAAGTTACTCGAGGAGAAACGCGGCGCGCAGAAGAAATTCGAGTACCTGGGCGGCGGCCGCGTCATGCTCACGTACGAGCTGCCGCTCAACGAGATCGTGCTCGATTTTTACGACCGCCTGAAATCCGCCTCCCGCGGCTACGCTTCGCTCGACTATCACCTGGCCGGCTATCGCGTCTCCCCCATGGTGCGGCTGGACGTGCTGGTGGCCGGCGACCCGGTGGACGCGCTCTCCATGATCGTCCACAAGGAGTTCGCTCACGACCGCGGTAAAGAGCTGATCTCCAGGCTGCGCCGGCTCATTCCCCGCCAGATGTTTGAAGTGGCGCTGCAAGCCGCCATCGGCAACAAGATCGTGGCCCGCGAAACCATCTCGGCCCTGCGCAAGAACGTGCTCGCCAAATGCTACGGCGGCGATATCACGCGCAAGCGCAAACTGCTCGAGAAACAGAAGGAAGGCAAGAAGCGCATGAAACGCGTGGGCCGCGTCGAAATCCCGCAAGAGGCCTTCCTGGCCGTGCTCAAAGTGGGCCAAACGGACGAAGACGAATAAATCCCTCTTGACAACTCCCTCCCTAGAAGTCTAGCCTAGCCAACTAGGGAGACTTCCCGTGAAACGCTCCGATGGCCTGCAAGGCACCCTTGACCTGCTGATCCTGAAAACCCTCGAACGCGGCCCTCAACACGGATTCGGCATTACCCTTCACGTGCAGGACGCTTCGGAGGGGTTGTTGCGCGTCGAAGAAGGTTCGCTCTATCCCGCCCTGCATCGCCTGGAGCGGGAGAAGCTCATCCAGGGCGAATGGCGCACCACGCCCAACGGCCGCAAGGCCCGTTTCTACGCGCTCACCGCAGCGGGGAAGCGGCGCCTGGCCGAAGCGGAATCCAACTGGGGCGCCCTTTCGCGCGGCGTCCAGAAAGTGCTGAGGTTCGCATGAGAATCCTCGACTGGCTCCGCCGCCGGCGCACCCGCGAAGCGGAATGGCGCGACGAGATCCAAGCCCACCTGGAGATGCGCCAGGAATGGAATCGAGCCGCCGGACTTGCGCCCGACGAAGCCCGCCTCGAAGCCCGCCGGCAATTCGGCAGCCCCCTGCGCGCGGCCGAGGCCATTCGCGCGGTTTACATCCGCCCCTGGCTCGATAGCCTCCTTCAGGACCTCAAATACGCCGTCCGCGGGTTTCGAAAATCTCCCGCCTTTTCGCTGGTAGCCGTCCTTACCATTGCTATCGGCATCGGCACTTCCACCGCCGTTTTCAGCGTGATCGATCCGCTTCTGTTCCGCCGCTTGCCGTATCCGCGCGACGATCGGCTGGTTTCCCTGGGCTACTTCGGCCCCGTGGACAGCAACGAGTTCAACGTGGTCAGCAGCTATCTCGACTGGCAGCGGCAGCAGAAGCCGTTTGTCTCGCTCACCTCCATGCGGCCCGCCGCCGAGTGCGATTGGCTCTCGGGCGAAAGTCCCCAGCGGCTCTCCTGCTATAACGTCGAGGCCGATTTCCTGGCCACTTTCGGTCTAACACCGGCCGCCGGACGCGATTTCACGGCTGCGGACGACCGGCCCGGAGCGCCCGATGTGGCGCTCATCTCTTACCGGCTGTGGCAGCGGGCCTTCGGCGCCGATCCCGGTGCCATGGGCCGAACCGTCACCATCGACGATCGGCCGGTGCGCATCGTCGGCGTGCTGCCGAAAAGCTTCGAAATGCCGCAACTGGGCGACACGGACTTGCTGCTGCCGGAACGTCTGGACGCCAGCCGTCCGCGCTCGCAGAACTCCAGCTCTTTTCTGCGGACGTTTGGCCGCCTGCGCGACGGTGTATCGATCGAGCAGGCGCGCGCGCAGATGCTGCCTCTGTTCGAAGACAGCCTCAACCGGGATGTGCCCGCCGAACTGCGTTCCGAGGCCCGGCTGGTGGTTCGCTCCCTCCGCGACCGGCAGATCCACGAGGTGAAACTCGCATCGTGGCTGCTCTTGGGCGCGGTGCTCGGCCTGCTTTTGGCGGCCTGCGCTAACGTGGCCAATCTCCTGCTGGCCCGCGCGGCGGCGCGCCAGAGGGAAATGGCGATGCGCGCGGCGATCGGCGCGGGGCGCGGCCGCCTGGTGCGCCAGACCCTCACCGAAAGCCTGCTGCTCGGCCTGGCTGGAGGAATCGCCGGATGCGCCGCCGGGTGGGGGCTGCTGCGAGCGTTCCGCCATCTCGCGGTGGAAATCATGCCGCGGTTCGGGCAGGCCCGCGTGGACCTTCGCGTCCTGCTATTCTCGCTGGCCGCATCCGTTGCGGCGGCGGTGCTTTTCGGGATTGTGCCCGCGCTCGAACGGCCGCGCGCCGAAACGCTGATTGCTGCCGGCACCGCCCGTCCGCGCCGGACGTTTTTCCGCAAGTTCCTGGTTTCGGCGCAGGTTGCCATTTCGCTCATTCTGCTGGCCGGCGCTTCTCTCCTACTGCGCAGCCTCTTTAAACTGGAAAGCCAGCCTATGGGCTTTCAACCCGAACACCTCACCACGGCGACCCTCACGCTGCCGCAGCGGCATTATCCTTCCGCCGCCGCGCGCACGGCATTCTATAACGAAATCGAGGAACGCCTTCAGCGGATTCCCGGCGCGGGCTCTTTCGCGCTCAGCGATTCCATTCCACCGCGCGGCGCCATGGGCCGCCCCTATTCCAACATGCGAATTCAGGGTCATCCACCGCTGGCCGCCAACGGAGGGTTGGTGCTGTTTCGCTGGGTGACGACGGGGTATTTCGAAGCCATGCGCATTCCCATTGTCGCGGGCCGCGCATTTCGCGAGGATGAGCGCGCTTCCGGAGAATCGCCTCTCGTCTTGAGCGCCTCGCTGGCCCATCGCATGTTCGGCGCGGAGAATCCCATCGGCCGGTTCGTCGATCTTAGCTCCGATGGTCACTGGTGCCCGGTGGTCGGGGTCGCGGCCGATTCCAAGAATAATGGTCTGGCCGTTCCCCCTTCGCCCGAGTATTACCGCCTCCGCATGAAGAATGTAGCGCCGTTTCCCCGCGACCTGGTCGCGATTTTCCGCACCTCGCTCGACCGCGCTACTCTGGAGCGCTGGGTCCGCCGCGAATGCCAGTCGGTCGATCCCGCCTTGCCGGTGACCGTCTCGACCATGGACGAGCGCCTCGACCGCTATCGCGACCAGCCGCGCTTTGTCGCCTGGCTGGTGACTCTGTTTGCCGCTTTGAGCTTACTGCTTGCGTCGATTGGACTCTTCGGCGTCCTGTCTTTCCTGATCGCTCGCGAGACCCGCGAAATCGGCATCCGCATGGCCATTGGCGCGCGCCCGGCCGATATCGCCTGGGCGGTTCAGAAGTCCGCGGCCACATGGACGGCCATCGGCGTGGCGATCGGCCTCGCCGGCTCGTTCCTGCTCGCCCGCGCCATTCGCGGCCTGCTCTTCGAGGTCTCGCCCAACGACCCACTGTCGCTCGCCGTGGCTGTTGTTGTGATGGTTGCTGTCGCCGCGCTGGCGGCCCTGATTCCTTCATGGCGCGCCTCCCACGTCGATCCCGCGATCGCTTTGCGCCAGGAGTGACAAGGCGACATAGCAGAAAAGCAGGCGTTCTTCTGCAAGAAACAGGCGTTCCGCTGCAGATGGACTGCCGACTGTTTCCAAATGACGGAAGCGGCGTTTCACGGGAGGAATCCTGTTTCGACGGTGCGATCGGCCGGCACAAGCCGACTGATCGTTCCTAATCCGGCAGCCGACGCACTCTCCAAGATCGAATTGGGGATAATAAGCGCATGGCAGCATGTGCATGCGAATGTGGCGGCGAAACCGCCGGCGGCATCTTCCTCCCTGGCCACGACCAGCGACTGCGTGCGAGTGTTGAGCGCAAGGCCGGGGGCCTGCTAAACCTGGCAAGGATTGTCACTCTCGCCGAGCAATATACCGACGGCCACCTTTCTCTGAATGAGTTTGGCACCGTCGTTCGCCAGTTGCTGCCGCGAACCGAACCGTAGTCGGTCTGATTTCGACGGCGTGCCCGCAGCGGTCGAAGGCCTGCCCTACTGTAAGCCGAGCCGTCTTTCCCAATCCGGAGGCATTTCCTCGGACGCCGTTTGGGGCCAGTTTGGCCTCCGCCCGCAAGGACTTGCCGCCTGATTATCAAACTCTTCGAGTTGTGCCCTCAGGGTCCGGCAGGCAAAGGACGTTCAGAAGAGCCCTTCTGGTAGTGTTGTGAGCCCGAAGCTGACAGTGCGCGCGTCGCGACCCTCGCCGAATTTGCGCAGGTAGGTGAGTTATGATCGATGGGAGCGTCCAATGAGCCTCCTTCAAGCTCTTCGAAATCAAAGCGCCAAGATCACCGCGGACCTCGAAAACTCGAAACTCTTTACCCACATGGGTGACCGCGGTAGCTTTCGCGAAGCTATCATCCGCGAGTTTTTGCGGCCGTTTCTGCCAGAGTGTTATGGGCTTTCAAGCGGCGAAATCTTCGCGGGTGACGGCTCGCACAGCGCACAGGTCGATATTGTCTTGTACGACGCCGTTTTCTCGACGGTTCTATTTCGCAACGGGCCCAATCAGCTTTTTCCGGCGGAATCCGTGTTTGGATCGATCGAAGTAAAATCTAATCTCTCGACGGAAGAACTGCACAGAGCGTGCGGCAATATCGCAAGCGTCAAGAAGCTAGAGCGCGCGGACTCGGACATGATGGACCTGCTGCCGAGCGTGCGACTAGGAGTTGGTCCACCGCTATCCTATGACCAAACGCGGCGCAATCCCTACCTCGGCATCGTGTTCGCCTACACCGGTATTGCCGCACAGACAGTTTTTGCCGAGCTTTCGCGTATGATGCAAGAAGCTCCGGCCACCAAGCAGCTCTTGCCGGATTTCGTGTTCGTGGCTCGCCCCGGCTACGTTATAACCCGCATTGCCGAGCGCGACGGCAAGGACCACCCGGTTATGGGCATTGCGCATGATTTTGACAAGTACATTTGGACCGCCACGGGCGCCGATACTCTGCCTCTGTTCTACTTCACGGTTAACGCGTGTCTTTCGCACTTGCGCTTGCGGGCTCCGAACTTCAATCAACTGTGGGAAAAGCTTTTCCTTCAGCTCGTGCTGAACAACTGGCCACCGAAGAACCCGCCCCCTTTGCCCCAGTGAATCGTCTAGCGGAAACTGGTCGCCTCCGAACGCTACGAATTGTCGGCCGACCCGGGCGCCGTAGTTTCCTGGAACGCCGTTTCGGGACCGGCGGGGGGGAGAAGTGCGGGCTAGCGACAGTGTGTCCAACTGAGACCCCTTTTCGAAAATCAAGTCCTGATGCGATCATGGAAGGGCTGGGGATCGGCGGAGAGCGGTGAGCGACTTCAAGACGGAGTTTGCAGCGGAGTTCGCTGCAAAGCTGCAGGAATGCATTTTACAGAGGGGTCTTAGCCTTTCCGACGCCGCTCGGGCGCTCGGCGTGAGCAGGCAGGCTCTGCACATGTATATAAGCGGACGCGTAGTCCCAAGGGCAGACATATACCTTAAGATCTCAACTCTCTTCGGGTTAGATATGGGTGGGCCTCTCGCGAGAGTTGAAGGCATGCGCGCGCTGCGGGAATCGCGTGCCAGGAATCGGTACAGGTGTGATCAATGTCACGCCACCATAGGCGTGGGTCACCTATACTACCGTCACGACCCCCACCCCATCGCTCGTTGGCGCCGTGGAGAGCCGGTGGAGTACTTCTGCTACTCATGCGTCCGGGGCTCCGCAGCTTCGGCTGAACCGCCGGAGCAACTGCTCGACGTGGAGCAGATCGTGTTGCCCTTTGGCGAACCCGCGATTGTGCTGCCAACGCGCGTCGAGTTGATCGACATCTCCAAGGCATTAACCGAACGAATCTTGAAAAATCCTGACGAGATCTACTCCATCGGACCGAGCAAATTCGAAGATTTAGTGCTTGACCGCCTCGCAGAGATGGGTCTGCGTCCCCAGCGCGTCGGCGCGAATACGTATGCACGGGACGGCGGAATCGACATCGTATTCTGCGGTCCGTCGCGATGCACGTTCCCTTTTCTTGGCGCTGTCCAGGTCAAGCATCATCGATCGCCACTGATAAAGACAGGCCCGGCGCCCATAAATCAGCTTGCTGGAGTTCTTGGGCGCGGGCCATTTTCGGCTGGGATCATCGTCACCAACACGTCCTTCACGCCGAGTGCAAGATGGGTGGCGTCTCAGCGACCAGCCCTTGTCCGATTACGGGACCTTACGGACCTCATGCGATGGCTGAAGAACAATTTTACGGACGCCGCCGAATGGAAGGATATTCCCGAGGAAATCGAGGTTTGCCCAGGTCTCACCGTCACGATTCGACCACACGTGACAAAATGAGTTCCGCGCAACACATGCTCGACCCTGGCCCACTGATGTGATGGGCCCCAAGTCCGGTTCTGGGAGATTAGTAATGGGAAACGCCCTTCGGTGACGGCAGCCGGCCGTAAGCCGCAATCAGGACTTCGGGCGCTAACTAACGACGCGATAGGCTTCGCGGACGTCCAGCCGGAATCCCATGAAGCATGCCCTCCACACTAATGTCTTCGTCGATGTCGGGCCAGTGTATGCCAGAACCACTGCCGATGATCTCGAATCGTGAGCGCTGCTCAGGAGTCGCATCGGACAGGCGCCATGACCACGCCAAAGGCACACTGATCATGCGACCGTCGAATAGCTGGGCAGAAATTAAATCGTCCGACACTGAAACAGTCTGAATTCTTGGCTCAACGTTCGGTGCAGTGCTCATACCAAGCCTCCAAGATCTTCTCGACGTTACGGACCACCTCAGCACGAATCTGATTCAACTCCCGCGCGGAGAAACCATCGTTCTTAGCCAACGCGACAGGGATAAACCAGTACTTGCAGACTCTGTTCTCACGCTGAACGTGCACGTGTTCCGGTTCGTTTTAGTCGAAGCTGTAAAAGAAGAACCGATAGCGGCTCGAAGTGTTCTTGACCGTTGGCATCTAGTGTCTTCATTGCCGCACGACCACCATGGTACCGCGCTCGCGAATGGCACCCGCACGGCGCTAGTCAATCGATGCTGGCATCTCCGCCGCAATGCTCCAATCGTCGGAACGTCAATCGTGGGGAAAGCATTGATCTCGCGAGCCTTGGCGCGATCCCGACAGATTACTCCCCATAAACCGCCCTAGCCTCCCGAAAAGCGTCGGCTCCTGGGCCTTTGCACAGCATCGCCCCCGTGATGTCCCCCTCACGTCCACTTGGCGCGTAACACCTGCCCCGGCCCATCGTCGGCCAGTAGAACGCAAGAGGCCGGTCCTCGCATTGCGCGATCTGGTACGCCGTTTGCCATGGTGCTTCTGTCCAAAATCGTCGAAGCAATCCAAGCGACACGACATCCGCTGAACCGATCGATTCTTGGTTCGAGCTCAAGCGACAGTGGCCGAGACCTGAAAAACAATCTCTGTTTTCCGTGTCGCCGCTGCGGCGAATCCCGGCGCGGAATTCACTTACAGCGCGCCACTTCCGCTCAGCCCCCACCATCCGCCGCATCCCGCCCCAATTTGCGGCCGGCAGTCCATGCCGGTTCAGCCGTGCGATGCTGGTACCATTTCTTTCATGGATCTCAGCTACCCCATCGGCAAGTTCGACTGGCACATCACCGTGACGCCCGAGATGCGCCCCGGTCTGATCGCTGAAATCGCCGCCGCGCCTCGGGCTTTCCGCCAGGCCGTGGCCGGCCTCGACGACGCTCAACTCGATACGCCTTATCGCCCCGGTGGCTGGACCGTTCGCCAGGTCGTGCACCACCTGGCCGACAGTCACATGAACAGCTACATTCGTTGCCGCCTCGCTCTAACCGAAGATGAGCCAACCATCAAGCCATACTTCGAAGCCAAATGGGCCGAACTGCACGATGCCCGCACCGCGCCCGTGGCGGTTTCGCTCGAGCTCCTCGAGGCGCTCCACGAGCGTTGGGCAAATCTCCTGCAGTGCCTCACCGATCGCGACTATTCCCGCACCTTCCGTCATCCGGAACGGGGCGTCATGCGGCTCGATACGAACCTGGCGTTGTACGCCTGGCATTGCCGTCACCATACCGCTCACATCGTCAACTTGCGCGCGCGGGAAGGCTGGCGGTAACGGGTCCGGCACAGCGCTAGCCTCCGGCCGCGGGTTCTGCTAACCTGACAAGCCATGTACTGGAATACCCAGGACCTGCGGTACGGGACGCGGCTCCTGTGGAAGGCGCGTGGATTCACCTCCGCGGCGCTGGCCGCGTTGGCGCTCGGAATCGGCGCGACCGTGGCTATATTCAGCGTCCTTGACGCCGTGCTGCTCAAACCGCTGCCATTTCACGATCCGGACCGCGTCGTCGTGGTCTGGGAAGAGAACCGGCCGCTGCACCGTCTCCGCATGTTCGCCGCCGGCGCGAATTTTCTCGAGTGGCAGGCGCGAAGTCGCATGCTCCAGGCATTCGCCGCCATCGTGGACACTCGTCTCAACCTCAATGGCGGGCCGAACGGCCACATCGATCCCGAAGAATTGAAGGCGGAGCGCGTTTCCGCGGGACTTTTTCCGTTGCTCGGCGTCCAGCCGGTAGTGGGACGCGCATTCCGCCCCGAAGAAGACACGCCTGGCCGCGCCGGTCCGGTGCTCATCAGTTGCGAGTTGTGGCAGCGCCGTTTCGCGGGCGATGCCGCCATGGCCGGCAAACCGATCCGCCTGCGCGACCGGAGCTACACCGTAATCGGCATCCTTCCGGCCGGGTTCTCGGTACTCGAACCGGGCGTGGATATCTGGCTGCCGCTGGGATTGGACGGGGGCGATGCGCGCGCGGTCAACGCCCGCAACCTGGCGGTAGTGGCGCGGCTCCGTCCCGGGTTGACCTTGGCGCAGGCCCGCGCCGAAATGGCGGCCATAGGCGACGGCCTGGAGTCCGCCAAGCCGGCGCTCGATCGCGGCTGGCGGCCCTCACTTCTCCCCATCATGGAAGAGCTTGCGGGAGACGTCAGGCGGCCGCTCGAGGTGTTGCTGGCGGCCGTGGGCTTGTTGCTGCTGATCGCCTGCGCCAACGTGGCGAATCTGCTGCTGGCGCGCGGCGCGGCGCGGCGCAGGGAACTTGCCATCCGCACCGCGGTGGGAGCCGGGCGCGGCCGCATCGCCTTGCAATTGCTTTCCGAAAGCTTGTTGCTGGCGCTGGCCGGCGGCGCGCTCGGGTTGGCGTTGGCGCGCGGCGCCATAGCCTTGGTGGTGCGATGGGGGCCCGCCAGCGTACCGCGGCTGGCCTCGGCTCGGCTGGATGCGCGCCTCTTGCTCTTCGCGTTGGCCGTCTCCGTCCTCACCGGAGTTCTGTTTGGCATAGCACCCGCTATCCAGCTTTCTTTCTCCAATCTGAGCGGGGCGCTGATGGAGGGCGGACGGGGAGCGACGGTGGGCCGCTCCGGCCGTTACTTGCGCAATAGCCTGGTGGTGAGCGAAATCGCGCTGGCGCTGGTGCTGTTGATCGGGGCCGGGCTTCTGGTCCGCGGTTTCGCGCGTCTCCGGGGAACCAGCCCCGGTTTCGATCCCTCCAACCGGCTCACCTTCCGCGTCCCCATGGCCGGCGGCCGCAACTCCGCTACCCCGCGCCGCATTGCCTTCCTGGACCAAATCACCGCCCGCATGGCGGTGCTACCTGGCGTCCGCGCGGTGGGCGCAATCACCACGTTGCCGATGGCCGGGCTGGGAGTGGGTTCCACGTTCCTCATCGAAGGCCGTCCCGCTCCGCCGCCCGAGGAACGCCCCTGGTACCTCGCGCGTTCCGTGACCCCGGGATACTTTCAGGCCATGGGCATTCCGGTGGTGGCTGGGCGCGTATTCTGCGATGCCGATACCAGCCAATCGCTGTCTGTAGTCATTGTGAATCGCACTCTGGCCCGCCGCTTCTGGCCCAAGGGCAGCGCGCCGGGTGGCCGGTTGATCCTCGATTTCGCCGGAATCCACGCGGCGGAGATCGTGGGGGTGGTGGGCGACGTCAAATCCGAGAACATCGAAAAGGATGACTGGCCCACCGTTTTTTTCCCTTACCCCCAGTTTCCGGCCATGGCGATGACGGTGATTATCGACACCGGCGGGCCGCCGCGCGCGCTGGCCGCGGCTGCCGCGCGCGAGATCCACCAACTCGATCCCGATCAACCTCTGGCCGATGTCAGGACCCTGGACGATATCGTGGGCGCAGCCGTAGCCGGCCCGCGCTTCAATGCCACGGTGCTGGCGATATTCGGGCTGCTCTCGTTTTTGCTGGCCGCCGTGGGCATCTATGGCGTGATCTCCTACGAAGTGAGCGAGCGTACGCACGAGCTGGGAATTCGCGCCGCCCTGGGCGCCGGGCGGCGGGATATGCTGCGCCTGGTGCTGGGCCGCACCGCGCGCCTGGCGGCCTCGGGTATGGTGCTGGGCTGGCTGGCGGCATGGGCGCTCACGCGGCTTATGGCCGCCATGATTCACAGCGTGAGCCCCCGGGACTTCACCACCTACGCCTCTATTTCTCTTATGCTGGGAGTGGTCGCCTTGGTGGCCGGCTATCTTCCCGCGCGCCGGGCCATGGCGCTCGACCCTTTGGCGGCTCTTCGTCATGAATAGGCAATGCTTCACGAATAGAAAAACATGATCACTCTCCGAAATGTCGAGAAGTTCTATGAAAGCGGCTACGGCCGCACGTACGTGCTCCGCCGGATCAACGCGGAGATTAAGGAAGGCGAGTTCGTCACCGTCATGGGACCTTCCGGCGCCGGAAAATCGACGCTGCTGAGCATTTTGGGAATGCTGGACGGCGCCTGGACCGGCGAGTTCGAATTCCTGGGCCACATGGTGCATCGCATGAAGCCTAAAGAGCGGGTGGAGTTGAATAAGAAGTACATCGGCTTCGTGTTCCAGAGCTACCACCTGATCGATAACCTGACGGTTTACGAAAACCTGGACATCCCGCTTTCCTATCGCAACGTGAAAAGCTCCGAGCGTGCCGCCATGGTGTGCGATACGCTCGACCGTTTTCATATTGTCGGCAAGCGCGACCTGTATCCCAGCCAGCTCTCGGGCGGCCAGCAGCAGCTCGTGGCCGTGGCGCGCGCCGTGATCGCCAACCCCAAGCTGATTCTGGCCGATGAGCCCACGGGCAACCTGCACTCCAGCCAAGGCAAGGAAATCATGGAGTTGTTCAAGAGGTTGAACGGTGAAGGCACGACCATCGTGCAGGTGACCCATTCGGAGGCCAACGCCGCTTATGGCCACAGGATTATCAACCTGGCCGACGGCTGGATCGTGAGCTAGTGGCGGGAGCGCAGGGTCCAGCCGGCGCCTGGCTCACAGCGCTCTCCACCCGTTTCCGCCGCCGGCGCATGGCGCGCTTTGCCGCGCTCATGGGCATCGGCACCGGGAGCCGCGTTCTCGATATCGGCGGCACGCCCGATTGCTGGCGCCTGCTGGCACACCCGCCGCGCGTCACGCTGCTCAATACGCCGCGCGCGCGCGCCGATCTGGCGGGCGCGGAGTGCTGGGTGGCCGGCGACGGGCGCGCCCTGCCATTTCGCGATGCCGCCTTTGACGTGGTATTCAGCAATTCCGTAATCGAGCACGTGGGGGATGCCGCCAGTCAACAGCGCTTCGCACGCGAAGTTGCGCGCGTGGGCCGCGGCTATTGGGTCCAGACGCCCAATCGCTGGTTCCCGGTCGAACAGCATCTGCTCACACCGCTGATCCACTGGCTCCCCACATCCTGGCAGCGCCGGGTGGTGCCGCGCGTAAACCTGTGGCGCCTGCTGGTGCCGGTCTCTCCCGACCGCCGGCAATTTTATATCGAACATTACCTGCGCGACGTCCGCCTGCTGGGCCACCGCGAGATGCGCCGTCTTTTCCCCGAAGCCCTGCTCCTGCGCGAGCGGCTGGGAGGATGGACCAAGTCGCTTATTGCGTTCCGCCGCTGTCCCCGGCGGCCACCTGCGCTACAATGACCCTTCGTCATGCAAGTGCTCCAGGCCGGCTCGCACAAGTTGATCTACCTCGAACTGCAACCGGAGATGGTCGCCACCATCGCCCGCCAGGCGGGGTTCGAGACGCGCGCCAAGGACGGTCCCCGGAGCATTCAGCTCGATCTCAGCGCGCCCGGCCGCCAGGCCCCGCTGCTGCTGTTCGATGCCGCCGATCCCGCCAATCTGGGCTGGTTCTCGCGCTGCCAGTTTTATGTGGACGGCCGGACGGGAACCGTGATGCAGACTCCCTTGACGCTGGGGAATAAACGCGACCGCGGCGGCCGGGCGCATCGCAACTCCGTGCGGCTGGCCATTTCCAAGGAACTCCCGGTCAGTTTCCGCCTCCCCGGCAATCAGACCCTCAGCGAACAGGTCTTCTATCACTTGTTGGTTAATTTCCTGGATGCTCTCACTCGCACCGGAGTCGCGGTGTGCGGCGGCGGCGTCATAGAGCCTCTGGCCGGCCGCACCGAAAGCGTCGGTTCCCGCAACTGAACGCACACCACACTCGCCGATTACTTTGTTGCCAGCGTTACGATGTTGCTGCCGGTTCCGGCCACTACGAGCTGAAGTTGGTGCGCACCGGGGGCCAGATTCGCGGGCACTTGCGCATTCACCTGATACAACCCGACGTATCCAGGCGCGAGAACCGACCCGAAGACCGGCACATTCTGGCCGTCGATCTGCACTTGGGGTGTCACGGCGGTGGCGGGCGGCGGGGTCGCGGCCGCGGCGCCCGTCGTGCCGGCCGGAACCACCGCCCCCAGTCCCGTGCAGTAAATGGCGATATAGTCTCCGGCCGCGATGGGCTGCGACGAGGTTACGGGCGCGAAGGTTACGGCGTTGAGAAGGGCGCCATCGCCGGTGCCTCCTCCATTGGTGGTGAAGATTCCGGGCCCTTGCGCCGCCACATTGAACCGAGTCAAGGCGATCCCGGAGCTTGAATCCACCTCCGCGATAGCTACACCGGGCGACACTTCAAATGGCATCTGCGCGTTGACCTGCTGCGGCGATACAAAAAACAACGGCGCCGGAATGCCGTTGATGGTGACCGTGGTGCCTTGCATCGCAAGGGCGAGCGGAAATTGCGTGAAGACTTGCGTGCCGCTCGCAAGGCTGGCTCCCCACAGGTTCACAATCGTGCCCGGAGCAATCGCGGCGGTGCTAAAGCTGGCGTCGTTGGTGACGGCGTTATGCGGGTCCACCGCGGATTGCCATGCGAGCAACAGGCTGGCGGCCGGCTTGCCTCGCGGGTTGTAGCTCAGGTCGCCGGGCGCGGGCGGCGCTACCGGCCAGTCCCACCAGAAGACGCCCAACATGCGCGACGAATACGGACTAAATGCGGTGAACATGGCGTCCATGCAGTTTCGCTGTTCGGTGGGATCGTAAGAGCCCGCGAGGCTGTAATTCCAGGGTGCGGTGTTAGTCCCGGAAGTACTCATGTATCCGATCTCGGTGAAGATGACCGGCTTGGCGTGCGATGCCGCAAAATTCAGCACGGTGGAGACGAGGTCGAGCTTGTTCACATTCCCGTGCCAAGCCGCCACCAGTTGCTCCAGCGTGGGATCGCTTTGACCGGTGAGCGGAAAATAAGCGTCCATCCCCAGCAAGTCGAGCTGGTCCCAAAAAGAAACCGACGTGAACTCGTCGCCCGCGGCGCTGGCGTTGGCGGCGTAGGTGAGCGGTCCGCTGTAAACCGCCCGGATGGCATTGATCACTCCGATCCAGCGGACTTGATTGGCGCTGCCGCTGACAGTCTTGAGCTCCGTGCCGATGCAAAACATCTCGACGTTTTGCGCGGCAGCCATTTGCGCGTATTTCACGATGAACTGGATGTAGCTGGAAAACCAGCCGTCCACATCGACCGGGTTGATATTGCCGCGCCAAGTGCCGTCAAGCACATCCACGTGCGGCTTCAACATCACCTTGATGCCTTTGCCGTGCAGTTCCGTGATGGCCTGCTCGACCGCGGCATCGGTGGGAGTCTGGGTGTTGCTCGCCGCGATCGTGCTGGCTGTGATATTGGCCTGATACCAGGTGACCAGCACCCCGGCCCAGTTGGCATTGGTGGCGGCCAGATCGTTGCGCGAAGCGGTGGCTGTTGCGTAGGTGTATTCGTAGGGCGACCACGAGACGTGGTGAATACCGTAATACTGAAACCCTCCGTTGCCTGCACCGCTCCCGGTCTGCGGCGCCGCGCACGCGGCGGCCAGGGCACCGAGCAATGCCGCGCGGACAAGCGTGACGGCGTTCATGGCCGCACCCCCGTGTGGGTGAGGCAGGAACCTGGGACTGCGACGGTGTCGCCCGGATGCAGGCCCTGCGCGCCTCCCACGGGTTTGCCCGCGGAGCAATCGGCGCGAGCGGAGCAACCATCGCGGCAGCCCACCACATCGGTGACCCGAATGCGGTATTCAGATTGGGAAATGGCCTCCACCGTGCCGCAGAACCCGTCGCCATTCCACGGCCGCACGCAGACCTTGTCGCCCACCGATCTTCCGGCGGTCCGTGCCCCCGCGTTGCGGAGCAGAGCCGCCATGTCGCTATAGCCGGCTCGCTCGGCGGTTTCGAGCGCGGTCCCCAGGCCTCGATCGGTGAGATTGAGATTGGCGCCCGCAGCGATCAGAAGCCGCGCGGCATCCAGGCTATTATGTTCGGCGGCTTCGATCAGCGCCGTCTTTCCCGAGGGCGAACCGGCATCGACCTTGGCGCCGGCCGCCAGCAGTATCCGCACCGCCTCCAACCGGCCCGCCGCCACGGCATCGGCCAGCGGATGGTTGCCCGTGCTATCCACCTGGTTGGGATCGGTGCCGCGCTGCAACAAGGCGCGCACCTGGTTCAGATCGCCGGTCCCAATGGCGCGCTCGAGCGGCGTCGGGCTTGCCTGCCGCTCCACGCGGGGCGACTGCCCCCACGCCATCGCGGCCGCTCCAAGGGTCAACGCCAGAGCGGCGCACGTCAGAATACCGTGCCGATTCATGCGCAATCTCTCCCAATACGAATCACGTACGCTAGTGTATAACGCCGCAGCTACGTGCGCTCCAGCGTCTCAGCCAGTCGCAGTAGCTCGCTGGCAATTCGGCTTCTAGGCGCGCCGCCAGCCTCCAACTCGGCAACCAGCCCGCGCAAACGCCGTTCGAGAATTTCGTCAGCCTTGGCTCCCTGCGCTGCGGGCGCGGCGCGGGAAACCACATGAGCGCCGCTGCGCCGGCCGATCCGCAGCCATCCCTCCTCAGCCAATGTGCGATAGGCTTGAGCCACGGTGTTGAAGTGGACGCCCAAGTCGAGCGCCATCTGACGCACCGGCGGCAACTGGTCGTCCGGACGCAACTCGCCATCTACCAGCAGGACGCGCAGGCCGTCCACAATCTGGCGGTAAACGGGGACCGGCGAGGTCGAATCGATGGCCAGCTCGATCATAGTATATTGTACATGTACAGTATACTATGATTAATCCGGGATTCGCGCTAGCCGGCGTGCGCGGCGGAAGACGTCGAGCAGCATCTTCTCGGTCAGCTTGCCCGTGGAGGTATTCTGCTGGCTCGGGTGATATGAACTGACCAGGACCGGCTGACCCACGCCGATGCTGAATTCACGATTGTGGCCAAAGGTGAACCCGGCGCGGCTGGGGATGGTGCCGCGCGCTTTCAGCAGATCGAGGTAGGTATCGCAGGCGATCTTGCCTAGCGCGACCACCACTTTCAAATCCGCCAGCAGATCGAGCTCGCGTTCGAGGTGCGGCCGGCAGTTGCGGATTTCCTCCGGTGTGGGCTTGTTGTCGGGCGGAGCGCAATGGGCCGCGGCGGTGATGTAGACGTCGCGCAGCGTCAAACCGTCGTCGCGGGAGCGGCTGGAGGACTGTGAGGCAAAACCGGTTTGATACAGGGCGCGGTACAGCCAATCGCCGGAACGGTCGCCGGTGAACATGCGGCCGGTTCGATTGGCTCCATGGGCCGCCGGGGCAAGCCCCAGGATCAGGACACGGGCGTGAGGATCGCCGAACGACGGAACCGGCTTGCCCCAATAATCCCAATCCCGGTAGGCGCGCCGTTTGAGGGTGGCCATTCGGGTGCAATGCTCGCGCAGGCGCGGACATCGGGTACAGCCGATGATCTCATTTTGAATGAGAGCAAACACAAGGCATTTACCCTATATTAGAAAGCCGGGTTTCTTCCGATATATTAGCGTAGTAGGAAAAAGCTTGACGAACCAGGCACAGGTTGTAGAGAATTGGGATAGTCCGGTTGCTCCGGCCGGACCCTGGTCAGCAGGCTCTGGTGGTTGTCTGCAGTTTTCCTCCATTTTGCTAATGAGTATGAACAGGATCACTGTATTCCGGGCTCTCCGCTTCTCTTTCATACTGTGCGTGGTTGCGAGCCTCACCGTGGGCGCCACGGTGCCTCGCAAACGCCGGCATGCGACAGCCGTCAGGACGGCTTCCGCCACACCTCCCGCCCGGCCGGCGGCACCGGCCCCGGTGGCGTCCGTTTCTCTGCATCGCACGACGACTGTCCGCAAACCCGCGGTGGCGGGGCCAGTCATCCGCGGCGGCCCTTGGGATAAGCCAACCTTTGCCGATTCCACGGATGGCGATAACGTGGATGGGGAGGATCTGACCATCCGGAGGGCGGCGGTTGAGGCGCTCGGTCCGTACAACGGCTCGGTGGTGGTTGTAGATCCCTCGAGCGGCCGAATTCTCAGCATGGTCAATCAGCGGGTCGCGCTGGGCATGGGATTTCAGCCCTGCTCCACCGTGAAGCTGTCGGTGGCACTGGCCGGGCTGAGGGAAAAGGCGATTCAGCCCGGCATGAAGTACCGTCTGGGCGGCATGAGAATGGACCTGACCTACGCGCTGGCCCATTCCAACAACTACTATTTCGCGACTCTCGGCGAAAAGCTGGGCTATGAGAAAGTCAGCTACTACGCCCGCATGTTCGGATACGGGGAAAAGGCTGGTTGGAACATTGCCGGAGAACAGCCCGGTCATTTTCCTTCCGCCCCGCCGAAAAACGGAGGGGTCGGCATGTTGACCAGCTTTGGCGAGGAAATTCAGCAGACGCCGCTGCAACTGGCCGCGCTTATGTCGGCAATTGCCAACGGCGGGACGCTTTACTATCTGCAATACCCGCGCTCCCAGGCCGAAGAACAGGGTTTTACGCCGCGCGTCAAGCGCCGCCTGGATATCGGCCCCCTGATTCCGGAAATAACCCCCGGCATGAGGGGCGCGGTGGAGTTCGGCACCGCGCACCGCGCCCGGGAAGATGGTCCGATCGCCGGAAAAACGGGTACCTGTAGCGAGGATCATACCCATTTGGGCTGGTTCGGCGCCTTCAACGATGGGGCATCGCGCAAGCTAGTCGTGGTGGTGCTATTGACCGGCGGCCGGCCGGCGATAGGACCGCTGGCGGCGGGAATCGCGGGAGACGTCTACCGCCGGCTGGGCGAGGAGAAATACTTCTCGTCCGCCGAGGCAGTCACGCCCGCCACCCTGGTTTCCCGCCAGATCTGCTGTTCGCGGTAGGCGCTACCCCAAACATCCGAACACTTCGCGGTAAAACTCGGGGTGCGATTGCCAGGTTTGACCGGTGACTATTTTGCCGTCGCGAATGGCGGGCTTGGGGCTGTAAGTGCCTCCGCTCCGTTCCACGTCAATGCGTACGTGGGGGTGACACGCGACCGTGCGTCCCTTGATCAGATCCGCCGCTGCCAGGAGCTGGATGCCGTGGCCGATCGCGAAAATGCACTTTTCCTGTTTCGCAAATTCGCGAATCAGATCGAGCACGCTGGCGTCATTGCGCAGGTACTCGGGCGCCCGGCCGCCAAGGATCAACACCGCCGCGAACTCTTTGGCGGCTACGGCGGTGAGGACCACGTCGGGTTCCACCGAATAGCCCGGACGTTCGGTGTAAGTTTCCCACCCGGGTTCGAAATCTTGAATCACCAGGTGCAGCCGGCGGCGGGACGGAGCGGCAATTACGGGCTCCCAGCGCGCTTCGAGCAGCCGATGGTAGGCATATAAAGCTTCATAACTGTCTCCACCGTCGCCGGTCATAATCAGAATCTTCTTACTCATTGGTCCGCCTGCTTTGGACAGCATAGCAGCCCTGCCAGAATGGGGGGTATGGCATTTTTTGCCGGGGACGTCGCGATCGTAGGCGCGGGAGCCGCTGGATTGATGTGCGCCATGGCGGCCGGCGCGCGCGGCCGGCGGGTCATCATCATCGAGCACAATCGCCAGATCGGGCGGAAGATCCTGATTTCGGGCGGAGGACGGGCGAATTTCACCAATCTCCACACCCGGCCGGAGAATTTCGTTTCCGCCAATCCGCACTTCGCCAAATCGGCGTTGGCGCGCTACGGCCCGCGCCAATTTCTGGCTCTGGTGGAGCGGCACGGCATCCGCTATCACGAAAAAAACCAGGGACAGCTTTTCTGCGATGGTTCGGCGCGCGAAATCGTCGCCATGCTGGAAGCCGAGTGTGCCGCGGCCGGGGTACTGATAGCGCCCGGCTGCGCGGTGCGCGGCATTGCGAGTGGCGGGTCTGGGCGTTACCGGCTGGAGACCGATTGCGGGGCGGTCGAGGCGTCGTCCCTGGTAATCGCCACGGGCGGTCTCTCGATTCCTAAAGTGGGAGCCACGCCGTTTGGCTATGATGTAGCCCGGCAGTTCGGGCTCAACATTGTGGAATGCCGGCCGGCGCTGGTGCCGCTCACTTTCTGTGCCGGCGACCGCGCGCGGTTCGAGACCCTGGCCGGAATTTCGGCCGAGTGCATCGCGGGGGCCGGTGGGCAGCGATTTCGCGAGAAGCTTCTGTTTACGCATCGCGGCCTAAGCGGGCCGGCCATCCTCCAGGCTTCATCCTATTGGCGCCCGGGGGAGCCTCTCGAAATCGATCTGGCGCCGGGAATCGATGTGGCAACTGTCTTGCGCGACGCGCGGGCCGCCGGCGAGCCCGCCGAGGCCCGGACCATCGCCGCCCGGTTCCTGCCCAAGCGGCTGGCCGACCGCTGGTTTGAGCTGCACGGCGTTTCACGTCCGGTGGCCGCGCTATCGGATCGCGACATCCGGGCGATCGAGGAAAGCCTGCACCACTGGCTTCCGAGCCCCGCCGGTACCGAAGGCTTCGATAAGGCCGAAGTCACGGCCGGCGGCGTGGACACGGCCGAACTCTCCTCGAAAACATTCGAAGCGAGCCGCGTGCCTGGCCTGTTCTTGATCGGCGAGGTGGTGGACGTCACCGGCCAACTGGGCGGCTTCAATTTCCAATGGGCTTGGGCATCTGGATACTCTGCGGGTCAGTACGTGTGATGCCGAGTTTCTTCAGTATCGCGTCTACGTAATCTTTCGTTTCCGGGATCGCGGGCACACCGCCCGATTGATCCACCGTGGATGGTCCGGCGTTATATGCGCCCAGCGCCTGGGCCATATCGCCCTTGTACTTGTCCAGCAGTTGTCGCAGGTATTTCGCGCCGGCCTCGATGTTCTCCTTGGGGTCGAACGGGTCATGCACCCCCAATTGAGTGGCGGTCTCCGGCATCAATTGCATCAGACCCTCGGCCCCGCGAGGGGAGATGGCGCACGCATGATAAGCCGATTCCTGCTCGATCACGGCGCGAATCACGTTCGTTTCCAGGTTCTGCTCCTTGGCGGCGCTCTCGATGAGCGGCGTCACCACGGTATCGGCGATGGGATCGCACGCCGGTGGATCGTAAACGGGGCCGCTCGAGGGAGGCGGGGCGGGCGATCCCGGCTGCATCCGAAGCCCCAGACTTTCCGCCTGTTTGCGGACGGAGGTGCGTTGTCGTTCCATGGCCATGCGCTGCAGCGCGCCCGGATTGGGCGGTGCCGCTGCTATCGAGGCCGCCAGCAAACCCCAGGTCAAACAGATCATCAAGTGCACTATCGGCGGAGAAAGGCGGAGGCTTTAGGCTGGTGGGCAAACGAGCTTTCAGCAATCAGCTTTCAGCTTTCAGCTTGTAGCGATTCGCTCGCGAATTGAAGTTGAAACGCAGGCTGACTGGATTGCCGCAAAGCTGAACGCTGAAAGCTGATCGCTGAAAGCTATTTATTCGACTGGTTGGCTTGCCTGGGCGGCCAGGCGCTCAGCCGCCAACAGCACGAGCACGATCCAAAGCAGGTCGCCCAGCAGCAGGTGTACTATCTGCATCCACACGGGCGCGAGCAGCAGCAGGTTTGTCAGCCCGGCCACGAACTGCACGATCAAAACGCCAATCAGAGCGTAAGCCCAACGGCGTACTGGCGGTGTACGGCGGAAGGCGGAAAGCGCGTAATAGAGCAGCCACGCGCCCACTGCCGCCGCGATCATGGGATGCCACACCCTCAGGCGCACGAAAATGTTGGCGCTCGGGTCGAAGTCCTGGGCCCACCCCGCGGCCAGCGAGCGTACCGGGTAGAGCGTATCGCCAAGGGCCGTAATGGCGCCGCTGACCCCCAGCAGCGCGACCGCCGCCAGACTCCCGCCGGCCAGCCACGCCGCGCTGCCGCGCAGCGCAATGGCCGGTTTGCCGCCCGCCCACCAGGCCGTCAAGGTCAGGCAGGCGACCAGCGTCAGGGTATTGACCAGGTGAATCGAAAGCGACCATCCGCGCGCCGCCGAAGCATTATTCGCCACGTGCCGCAACAGCACCAGCGAGGCACCGAGCAGCGCTTCCGTGACCAGAAAAATGCCCGCCAACACGGCGCCCCGGCGTACCGGATGCCGGCGCGGAAAAGCCAGAAACGCCCAGGCCACCAGCGCCGCCACCAGCAGGAGATCGAGACCGCTCGACACGCGATGGGTGAACTCGATAACGGTCGCGACGGCCGGCGTATGGGGCGTAGCTTGTCCGTTGCACAGCGGCCAATGATTGCCGCATCCGGCGCCCGAACCGGTAGCCCGGACATAAGCGCCCCAGAGAATCACGGCCACGTTGTACGCCAGGACGAACCCAGCGTACGCACGAAACCAGCGCCCGATGGCGGGCCTGGATGCCGAAGCGGGAGTGGCGGTTTCGAGCACGGGGATAGAACCATTGTAGAGGAGGCGGCGCTGGCGAAGACGGGCATCGGCCCATTAATCCACAGCCTGTAGAACATTTCCGCGACTGACGGTTGCGCCACTGTGGCGCATTCCTATATCGTGAGGTATTCCGTTATGGCCACGAAAACTCCCATTACGGTCGCCCACGGCGACGGCATAGGCCCCGAGATCATGAAAGCGACGCTTCAGATTCTGGAGGCGTCGGGTGCGGCTCTCGAAATCGAAACCATTGAGATTGGCGAGAAGGTTTACTTGCGCGGCAATTCGTCCGGCATTGAACCCAGTTCCTGGGAGTCCCTCCTGCGAACCAAAGTCTTTCTCAAAGCCCCCATCACAACACCGCAAGGCGGCGGCTTCAAGAGCCTCAACGTGACCACCCGCAAGATGCTCGGCCAGTATGCCAATGTGCGGCCCTGCGTCTCTTACCACCCGTTTATCGACACCAAGCATCCCAATATGGACGTGGTGATCGTGCGCGAAAACGAGGAGGATCTGTACGCCGGAATCGAATACCAGATGACTCCGGACGTCACTTCGTGCATCAAGCTGATTTCGCGGCCGGGCAGCGCCAAGATCATCCGCTATGCGTTCGAATACGCGCGGCGGCACAGCCGCAAGAAGGTCACGGTCTTCATGAAGGACAACATCATGAAGATGACCGACGGCCTGTTCCACAAGGTTTTCGACGAGATCGCGGCCGAGTTTCCCGATATCCAGAAGGAAGCCTGGATCGTGGACATCGGCGCCGCGAAAATGGCCGACACGCCCGAGGCTTTCGATGTGATCGTGATGCCCAACCTGTACGGCGATATCCTCTCCGACGTGGCGGCGCAGATTGCGGGATCGGTCGGCCTGGCGGGATCGGCCAACATCGGGGACAAGTGCGCCATGTTCGAGGCCATCCACGGCTCGGCGCCGCGGCGCGCGGGCCAGAACCTGGCGAACCCGTCGGGTCTGCTGCTGGGCGCGGTGCTGATGCTGGTGCACATCGAGCAGCCGGAAGCGGCCGAGCAGGTGCACAACGCCTGGCTGCGGACCATCGAGGACGGCGTACACACCTACGACGTGTTCACCGAGGGCGTGAGCACACAAAAGGTGGGGACCAAGGAATTCGCCGCCGCCGTGGTTGCCAGGCTCGGCCAGAAACCCAACCGGCTGAAACCGGTGATCTATGCGCGCGAAACGGCGGCTCCGGCGTCCAAAACGCGCGCGGCCGTCAACGGGTCCTCCGCGATGGTGCTGAAGGGAATCGATGTCTTCGTGTACTGGCCGTCGCTCAATGTGAACGATCTGGCGGTGGCCGCCGCGAAATGGGCGGGCGACGGTTTGAAATTGCAGATGATCGATAACCGCGGCGTAAAGGTCTGGCCGGCGGGAATGGCGGAGACGTTCTGTACCGATAGTTTCCGCTGCCGGTTCATGGCCGAAGGCGGCACCGATATGAAGAAATGTCTCGACTTGTTGCAGCGTGTTTCGGCGGCCGGGGTGGATATCGCCATGACGGAATCGCTGCGGACGTTCAGCGGCGAGCCGGGCTTCACCCTGGCGCAAGGGCAGTGAGCCATGGCAGGGACAAAACCGCTGGTGGCAGTGATCATGGGCAGCAAATCGGACTGGGAAGCGATGCGCCATGCCGATGAGATGCTCGCGCGATTCGATGTGGCCCACGAGTGCCGCGTGCTTTCGGCCCACCGCACGCCGGCCGCGACGGCGGAATACGTCAGCCAGGCCGAAGCACGCGGCATCGAAGTGGTGATCGCGGCCGCCGGCGGCGCGGCCCACCTGGCGGGAGTGTGCGCCGCCCATACGCTGGTGCCGGTTTTGGGAGTGCCGATGGAGAGCGCCTCGTTGAAGGGGCTCGATTCGCTGCTCTCAACGGTGCAGATGCCCGCGGGAATCCCGGTGGGCACGCTGGCCATAGGGGCTCCCGGAGCGCGTAACGCCGCCTTGCTGGCGGTTGCCATTCTCGCCAACAGCCGGCCGGAATTGCGCGAGAAGCTGCGCGAGTTTCGCAAAGAACAGAGCGAGAAAGTATTGCGAGAGACGGTGCTGTGACGTGGCTGCGTAGAGGTCCGAGCCGCGCCCCGCTAGGCACCGGTGAGCGACCGGATCGCCTTCTCGAGCATTCCGCGCACCCGCTCGGCTTCTTCCTCGTCCTTATACTTCCCGCGCGGCCAGAAGAACCCTCGCAGGCCGTCTCCCCGGCGGCGCGGTACCACGTGCACATGCAGATGCGGCACGCTTTGGCTCACGCGATTGTTCACGGCCACAAACGAACCTTCGGCCCCCAGCGCCCGCTCCATGGCGGCGCACAAGAGCCTGGTGCGGGCGACGAGCGCCGGCGCTAATTCCACGGGCAGGTCGAGCAGCGTCTCGTAATGGACCTTGGGGGTCAGCAGAACATGCCCGGGGAACAACGGCCGGTCGTCGAGAAAGCTAAGGAAATCGCTGTCCCGATCGACAATGCGAGCGGGTAGATTGCCCGCCACGATTCTACAAAAGGCGCATTCCGCCACGCATGTTATTATGAAATAGAAACACTTGCTGGAGGAACTCACATGGGCCCCGTAGGGACGCCCGAGATGATCGTCATCATTATCGTGGCGCTCGTGCTGTTCGGTCCCAAGAAATTGGCGGAGATCGGACGAACGGTGGGCAAGGCATTAGCCGATTTCCGCCGCACCTCCAGTGAACTGAAGGCGACGTTCGACCGCGAGATGAAGAACCTGGAAGCGGAAGCCGGGGTGAAGGAAGTCGTAAATCAATATCAATATGAAAGTTACAATTACGACTACTCCGCTCGTGAATCGGTTTACGAACCCGCGTACGAATCCCAGTCCTACGATTCCACCGCAACCACCTCAACCACTGCAAGCGCATCCGCAACTGAGGGCGCTGAGTCACCCGTAGCTGTCGCACCCGAAGGCACTGTTGCCCAGCACCTGGAAACGGCGGGTGCCGATGGGGTGGTTCTAACGGCTGAGGAGCCTCTTGCGGGGGATGGCCATCCGGAAGTAACCTCCGCTTCTACGACGGCAGAGCACAAAGCATAACGAATGGATTCAACCGAAGGTAACAAAGGGGACCGAGATCCCCGCCAGACTGCTGTGTCCTCCAGCGCAACCACGGGAACCGGGCCGGGAGTTGAAGTCGCCACCCGGCCGCCGGGCGCGCTGGAGAGGGTCCGCCAACGTTTCGGCGGAGGCCGGAGACCTCCTCCCCGCCAGCCGCCTTCCGGCAACGGCGGCGGCGACGAAGAAGAAGGCATGCTGCGCATGTCTTTCCTCGAGCACCTGGAAGAGTTGCGCCGCCGCATCATCTGGGCGGTGGCCGGTGTCATGGCCGCGTTTCTGCTCAGCCTCTTATTCAGCAGCCCGTTGTGGACGTTCGTCTGCCAGCCCGTAGCCCAAGCCTTAAGGAGCCTGGGCTACGAACCCAGCCTGGTGCAGATCACACCCATGGAAAGCTTCAATGTGATCTACTTCAAGCTGCCGATTGTTTGCGCGATTTTTCTTTCTTCGCCGTGGATTCTGTATCAGGTCTGGGCTTTTGTCTCGCCAGGCCTCTACCGGCGGGAACGGCGCATGGCCGCTCCATTCATATTGTGTACCGCCGGCCTTTTTGTCTCGGGCGGGTGCTTCGCCTACTTCATAGTATTTCGCTATGCGCTGACTTTTCTGCTTAGTATCGGGCGCGGTAACTATGTGCGGCCGATGGTCTCGGTTACCGAATACTTTGACCTGTTCGTTAACGTGACTTTAGGAGTCGCGTTAGTATTCGAGCTGCCGGTTTTGATTTTCTTTTTGACCTTACTTAGAATTGTAACCCCCGCGTTTCTACTCAAACATAGCCGTTACGCCATTCTGGCCATATTCATTATCGCCGCGGTAGTAACACCTACTCCCGACGCGTTCAATATGCTGTTGTTTGCCATTCCTATGTGCGGGCTATTCTACGTAGGAATCTTCGCCGGGTACCTGCTTACATTAAGGCGCGAGCACCGTGCATTCCCCTGGAAAATAGTGATTTGGGTCGTTGTGGCTGTACTGTTGCTACTAGCTGTCGGCCTCTACCTTGCCATTACCAGACACGCCTTGGCACCAGTACCGCACTGGCCATTTCTAATCCGCCCGTAACATCTGTACCCGTAGCATTAACCATCGCATTCGATGTAACATCAGGTAACCGGACCGATGTTCGTAGCGGTCAGCGTCTTGATGCGATGGATCTCAAAAAGACTCTTCAGGAGTTACACGCCGAGCGGGAGAAATTGGACCGCGCGATTACTTCGCTTGAAGAATTGCAGCGTACCGGGTCTTTGCCAGACCCGCCTGGAAGCGCCAAGCGGCGTGGCCGCAAGTCCATGAACGCGGCGGAGCGCGAGGACGTTTCCAAGAGGATGAAAAAGTATTGGGCGAACCGGCGCAAGCAAAAGGCGGCGGCGGACAAACATCCACCCGGATGAAGCCCGGCTCGGCGCCGCCGGGAGCGGGCACTAAATGCCGGGGCTCTTACGCTTGAAGCACCACAGCCAGTAGTATTGGGTTCCCGCGCCGTGCTGGTAGCGCAGCTCAAAGCCGCAACCTTCGGCCAGGCTACGTGCCTGGTCCTCGCTAAATGAAGCACCCACCCAGGTGTCTTCCGAGTTGGCATAGCTATACGGGCAGCCCTGTACCTGGAATTTGAACAGGGCCCCGGGACGCAACCGGCGGCTCACATCGCGCACATAGCTTTCGATAATCGCGCGGCTGGGGATGTGTTGAAACACCATGGAGGAGAAGGCAAAATCGAATCGCGGTTTCGTGCCGATGCCCAACCGGTTCCACCAGGGGGCGGCGGCGGACAGATCCTTGCCATTGTTGACGTAGACATGGGCGTGGGTAAAGCCGGCCACCGCGCGGCGCGCCAGTGCCACCATTTCGCGGCTGATATCCACTGCATAGACCTCGCCGAAAAACCGGGCGAAGGCCCGCGTAACGCGTCCCGCCCCGCAGCCGATTTCGAGCACCCGCATGGCGCGCGGATCTTTCCCCTGGCAGATATTGGTGAGATCGTTGAGAATATCCTCTTGCATGGCGATCTCTCCCGACTGGAAAAACTCTTCGTCGGACCATTGGGGCTGCCCGGTGACCACATAATGCCGCGCGTTCTCACGCGCTCGCTGGTCCCAATCGTGCCGCATTCTGGCGAGCTGCCGGCTGATTCCACTTAATGCCATCTGCTATATTGTAGATACGATTCACGCGTGGGCGAGTAGCTCAGCTGGGAGAGCACGGCGTTCGCAACGCCGGGGTCGGGGGTTCGAATCCCCTCTCGTCCACCAATCCCGCCTACATCATGCGCACGAATTCCGTCGACGCGTAGGCCAGCAGGGTTCCGATGCCCGCGCCCGCCAGCACGTCGCTCAAGAAATGCATTCCCAGCAGGATTCGGGAAGCGGCGACGCTGACGGCGCAGAACAGCAGCCCTACCCCCAACTCCGGATAGAAGCGGGCCAGCGAGACGGCCACCGCAAACGCGGTGATGGTATGGCCGGAAGGAAAAGAAAACTGGTCGGGCGGCAGAAGCTTGGCCCAGCAATGCGGTTCGAAGCAACTGGGCCGCTTGCGGCGGGCAGCCCTCTTGAGACGCAGGAAAACCGCGATTCCCACTCCCACGGCCAGACTGGCGGCGCCCACCGCCGCGAAGCGCTGGCCTCCGCCGAACAGCAGCAATACCAGGCCCAGGGCGTACCAGAGCCAGCCATCGCCGCCGCGCGTGGCGCAGATCATCCACACGCGAATCCAGCGCGGCGCGGGCCAGCGGTTCACGCGCCGCATCAGCCGGTGATCGCGGTGAGCAACAAAATCCAGCATCGCATGGGTAGAGAGCGTCATGCGGCCACCTCCACGATCGGAGTGGCGCCGCGATCTTCCCCTCGGCGCGCTCGCGCGCGGCGATAACGGGCCATCCACCAGCGCGCGAAGACGTTCTCTCTTATATAGTTTCCTAGGATCACCGCCGGCACGGCAACTCCCAACGCGGCCACCGGGGCGGTTCCGGGGTTTTCCCGCACCATGGAACGGCCGATGCTGAGAATGTCGCGCGTCAGCTTCCAGAACCCGCCCGCTTCGCCGCGCACCCGGCCTAGGCCGTGGCGCAATCCGGCCAGGTAGTCCTCCTTGGTGCGCGCCCGCGGCACCACGGTGTAGGCGCAGCCCACCGAGGCCATCACGTGCGCATCGCTGCCGCCCACTTCGGCGCGGGCCGCGAAATCCGCCAGGGCGGCGGCATTGCGATTGGCCGTGGCCAGCATGTGGCCGTTGTGGGTTTCGAGCGCCGGAAAAGCCGATTCGAACAGCAGAAAGTCGTCAATATGGCGCCGTCCCGTAAGGCTGGAGAATACGTGGTTGGCGCTGAAGAACAGGTTGCGCTCCTCCAGCCACGCCAGCAGGGATTCAAAATCGTCGCGGCGCCGCTGGATCTCCACGTGATCGCGTTCGGTAATGTCGTACACCCCCACGTGCAATCGCGTGCCGCTGGGCAACGTGCAACTGACTTCCTCGCTGAGGAAAAAATCGGGCCGCGAGCGCAACGCCTCGAGGGCGTCTATGGAATCGTGGTCCGTGATGGTGACAAGGTCCATGCCGAGCCGCTTCAGCTTTTCGTAAACGGCCAGCGGTTGGTTGTAGCTCTCCCGACAGACAGCGCGCAAGAGCGGTAGATCGCACATACCGGAATGCCAGGTGTGCACATGCAGGTCGCACCGCATGCCTCTATTCTTGAATTCCAACCGCTACAATTCCGTGACGTGAAGAAAAAACATGCGTTAACCGACCTGTTTTTATCACCCCAGTTGTGCCGCGTGGCAAAATCAAGGTGGTGAAAAGACTGGAGTTTGTGTTCTTCGATGCCGGCGGCGGCCACCGCGCGGCTGCCAACGCCCTGCGCGAAGTCATGGAGCGCGAAAAGCGTCCCTTCGCGCTCGATCTGATGAATCTGCAGGAACTTCTGGATTCCATGGACGTATTCCGCAAGCTCACTGGGCTTCGGTTGCAGGATGTTTACAATCTCCTGTTGAAGAAGGGTTGGACGCTTGGCTCGCGACAGTTATTGGCCGGCATGCACGTGGTCATCCGGCTTTTCCATTCGCGCCAGGTGCGCCTGTTGGAGAATTACTGGCGATCGAGCCGTCCGGATATGGTGGTTTCGCTGGTCCCGAATTTCAATCGCGCCATTGGAGAGAGCCTGCGGCGCGCATTGCCGGGCGTGCCGCTGGTCTCGATCCTCACCGACATCGCCGATTTCCCGCCGCACTTCTGGATCGAGCGTCAGGAGCAGTATTTCATCTGCGGCTCGGCGAAGGCGGTCGAGCAGGCCCTGACTTTGGGCCATAAGGCGGAGCGGATTTTTCGCGTGTCGGGAATGATCCTCAGCCCGCGATTTTACGAGACCCCGGCGCTCGACCGGGCGGCGCGCGCCGCGGCGCGAAAAGCCCTGGGGTTAGACCCGGAACTGCCGGTCGGCCTGGTGCTTTTCGGCGGCCAGGGCGCGGCTGTGATGCGGGACATTGCGCGGCGCCTGCCGGATCGTCAATTGCTGATGATTTGCGGCCACAACGAAAAGCTGCGCGCGCGCCTCCGCCAGTTGCCCCACCGCGCGCCGCTGTTTGTGGAGGGCTTTACTCGCGAGATTCCGCGCTACATGCAACTTGCCGATTACTTCATCGGCAAGCCGGGGCCGGGTAGTATCAGCGAAGCTGTCGCCATGAAGCTGCCCGTCATCGTCGAGAAGAACGCGTGGACGCTGCCCCAGGAGCGCTATAACGCCGAGTGGGTCGAGGAGCAGGCCGTGGGTATTGTGCTGCCGAATTTCCGGGGCATAGGCGCCGCGGTGGACCGGCTGCTGGAGCCGCGGGCGTACCGACGATTCCGCGCCGCCACCGAGCGGCTGGAGAATCGCGCCATATTCGAGATTCCCGATGTGCTAGCCAAAATCGCGGGTTGCATGTAGCCTGAAGATGTGGCGCGAATCACCCGGGTTGGCTGTTTCGTTTTTTTGGCAGTGGGCCCGATTCTCATGGCCGGTCCGCGGGAGCGGAGCATGGAAAGCGTGATCCCGGCGCTCACCTACACGCGCTCCTGCTCCTCCACGATTCAGCTTCGCAATCTTGCCGAGACACCCGTGACCGTCGAGATCGAACCGCACCGTTCGAGCGGCGCGCTGGTGCCGCTGGCCGGCGAGGCGGGGATGACCCTGCGCCTCCCACCCGGAGAAGAACGCAGCTACAAATTGCGAATCGACGAGGAAGAGACCGCCGCGTGGGTGAAAGTTCGCGAGCCGATCGAACCTCCGCGAACCTCGCCCGCCGTGGCGGTTCACGCAACCACGGAATGCCGGTCCGGCGACGAGGTGCGCACCGCCGGCCGCATGGTGGCGTATCCGATGCGCGACCCATGGTTTGCGGGAGACGTGAGCGAGATCCGCGGCGCGGTGATCACCCTGATCAATACCTCCGCGCGGGTGGCGCGCGCCTGGGCCTGTTACTCGGCCGGCAACCTATATTCCGTGCCGGATAAGACCGGACCGAATCTGACTCCGATTTGTTCCTCCACGCTGGACATGCAGATCCCGCCTTTTGGGAGCCGCGAATTTCCCGTGGAGCGCGAGGGTACGCGGCAATTCTCGCTCCGCACGCACGGCGAGGCGATTGTGCTCCAGATGCTTCGCCCTTCCGAAGAGGGGGTCCGTATCTTCACGGTGGATTCGAATATCAAGTTCGGCGGCGAAGTGCGGGCCGAGGACCGATAGGATAGCGGCTGTCAGAAAAGAACTACGCCGGGTCGCCGACACCGCTCGGCTCACACCGCCTGCCGCACCAGCTCCCATGCCCTTTGCACGTGGCTCCGCGCGGTGGCCGCATTCCCGATCGCCAGGCGCAGCGAAAACTTCCCGTTCAGCTTGGTCCCGGACATGAAAATCTCACCCGTCTCGTTCACTTTTTCCTGAATCCGCCGGTTGTCCTCGTCGCTTCCCTTGTAGCGGAAGCACACCACGGAAAACGGGCTGGGCGCGGTGCGCTCGAAGCGTTCGTCCGCGTCCACCCAGGCAGCCAGTTCCTGGGCCCACGCGATCTGTTCGCGGATGAAGCGCACGATTCCTTCGCGCCCATAGGTACGCAGCACGAACCAGAGCTTCAAAGCGCGGAAACGGCGGCCGAGCGCCACGCCGTAATCCATGAGGTTGACGGCGCGCGGGTCATCTGCCGTGGCCAGGTAATCCGGCACCAGCGAAAACGCGCGGCGCAGAACGTCCGGCCGGCTGGTATAGAACACGCTGCAATCCATCGGCGTGAGCAGCCATTTGTGCGGGTTGGTAACGAACGAATCGGCGCGATCGCAGCCCTCCAGAATCCAGCGGAACTCGGGGCATAGAGCGGCCGAGCCGGCATAGGCGGCATCCACGTGCAGCCAGAGGCGGCGCTGGCGGCAGATTTCGGCGATGGCGGGCACCGGGTCCACGCTGGTGGTCGATGTGGTGCCGACCGTGGCGGCAACGCAGCATGGCCGCAGGCCAGCGCGCACATCCCGCTCGATCATCTCCGCCAACGCATCCGGGCGCATGCGGAATTCCGCGTCCACGGGGACCTTGTGCACGTTGTCCTGTCCGAACCCCAGCGCGATGGCGCCTTTTTCGATCGACGAGTGCGCCTGCTCGGACGCGTAAACCACCAGTCCCGGAGACATGCCTTCGGTGCGGGAGTTCGGCGCGGCCGCCTCGCGCGCACACGCCAGCGCATGCATGCTACCCACCGATGCCGTATCCAGAATCTGTCCGAACCAGCCGGCGGGCAAACCCGTCCACTGGCGCATCCAGCCGAGCGCCACCTGCTCCAGCTCCACCACCGCCGGAGACGATTTCCAGAGCATGCCGTTCACATTCAGCGTAGCGGCCAGAAGTTCGCCCAGTATGCCTGGGCCGGTGCCGGAGTTGGCAAAATAGGCCATGAAACCGGGGTGATTCCAGTGTGTGATGGCGGGCAGAATCAGGCGTTCGAAATCGGCCAACAGGCGTTCGGCGGGTTCCCCTTGCTCCGGGCCGCAGGCGGGCAGAGCATCGGTGAGTTGTCCCGGTTTCACGCGGGACAGCACGGGGTATCGTTCGGCCTGGGCCAGGTAATCGGCTGCCCAATCGACGGCGCGGTGCCCTTGCCGCCGGAATTCTTCAGGTGTCATGGTTACTTCTAATGTACGGTAATTACGCCGGAAGCCGCGAGCCAGCGCGAGGCCGCTGCTCTCACTGACCGCACGCGCGAAACCACTCGCGGAATTCGTCCATTCTGCGCTGCTTTTCCGGAGCCAGAGGCACGGCAGCGGGGCCGGCTTTCAACCCGCGCAACTCGACGGCGGCTTTCAATAAAGCCGGGAATGGAAACTCGGCAATCCAGCCCAGGAGTTCGTGGAAGCAGCCGCTCAGCCGCCGGACCTCTTCGTGGTGGCCGCCGGCAATGGCGCGGTCGAGAGCCGCCAGCAGTTTGGGAGCGGCGCAGGCCGCGGCGGAAATCACCGGCGCGCCCACCTCCAAGGCATGCTCGCAGTTCGAATCTTCTCCCAGCGCGCGATACCCGGCGGCGCGGATGCAGTCGAAACCGGCCGCGTCGGCCATGCCTTCGAAATGACCGGTAGCCAGCAGAGTGAGCGTGGTTTCGGTTTCGATGGCGCTGGTGAACAAGGGCGTATTGGCGATGTACACCGGCACACCGCCCTCGAACTGGCGGGCGAACGCCAGGTAGAACTCGCACAGATCGTCCTGCCGGTAGGGAAAGAAATACGGAGGCGGCAACAACACCGCGGCAGCGCCGCCGCGGCAGGCATCGCGCGCCAGTTCGAGCGAAAGGTCCAGGGAATCGCCGCCCACGCCGGCCATCACCGGAACGCGGCTGCGTTTGGCGGCCAGGTAGACCAGGCGGGAACGCTCGCTCGCGGTGAAGGACGCGTACTCGCCGGCCGCGCCCAGCAGCACAATGCCATCGGCGCCCGATGAGCACAGCTCATCGATGAGTTCGAACGCCGCGCCGAAATCGATATCCCCCTGCTGGCCGCGCGGCGTAATGGCGGCGACGTGGATCACTCTGCGGTTCACTGTACCACAGGCGGCTTCTCCGGGATTTTCCTGATAACCGTGAGCAATGCCCGTACCTTCCCCGGTACACTTAGGACTCGAAGCCGATGATTCGCTGGTGTGAAATGGGAATTGCGGAGCGAGAACGATGACGCCTCTACAACACACGCTTTATACGATCTGCTTGTTTCTTTCCCTGTGGTCGCTGTCGATGTGGTGCCACCGCAGGCAGCGTTGTGCGTTCAGCGTCCGCAAGGGGGTTGCGGCAGTTTTCGGAGACGAAGTTCTCGAACGGCCCGAGGGGGTCAAGCTGGCCGGACGCGGTCTGGCGTAGGAGCGAACGAAGACCGCGTCCGGCTGGGTAGTGCGGTGGAGAAATAGCGATCAGGCGGCGGACACTCGCCGTCTCAGATCCCGCTCCGCCCGAAGCCAATCTTCCTCCGGCGATCCGAATGGCCTGCCGCGCCGGTCCCAGTATGCGTAGGCCAGCACGGCAATCTCCTCCCGGGTGGGAGCGACGTGGCCGTCCGCACCATCGTTTTCGGGCGTGGGCCTCGCCAAGTGCCGATGGCTGGAGTGCGTTCTTCCACAAAAGTGCGGCATTTGTTCCGAATCACACGTTATAGCAAACGTGACGGCCGATTGGGAATCAGGTTTGCACCGTATCGGTACCGTTCTTCCCAACGCCACGATGCCCAAAAATACCCGACCGGAATCCGATCCCCTATGGTACAAGGATGCCATCGTTTACGAGGTTCACGTACGCGCGTTCTACGATTCCTCGGGCGACGGGATGGGCGATTTCAGCGGGCTGACGGAAAAGCTCGACTATCTGAAGGACCTGGGCGTCAACGCGATTTGGGTGCTGCCCTTTTTTCCCTCGCCCTGGCGCGACGACGGGTACGATATCGCGGACTACACCACTGTCCATCCCGCGTACGGAACGCTGCGCGATTTCCAGAACTTTCTGCGCGAGGCGCACAACCGCGGCTTGCGGGTGATCACCGAGATGGTGCTGAACCACACTTCGGATCAGCACGTCTGGTTTCAACGCTCCCGCCGCGCCGCCCCCGGCTCGCGCTGGCGCAATTACTACGTGTGGAGCGATTCAGCCGAACGCTACAGCGAGGCGCGCATCATCTTCAAAGACTTCGAGGCGTCCAATTGGACCTGGGACCCGGTCGCCAAGGCGTACTTCTGGCACCGGTTCTATTCCCACCAGCCGGATTTGAATTTCGACAACCCGGAGGTGCGGGAGGTCATGATGCACGCCATGGATTTCTGGCTGGATCTGGGAGTGGATGGGCTGCGTCTGGATGCCGTGCCTTATCTGTTCGAGCGCGAAGGCACCAACTGCGAGAACTTGCCGGAGACCCACCACTATCTGCGCGAACTGCGCGCGCACATCGACGAGCGCTACCCCAACCGCATGCTGCTGGCCGAAGCCAACCAGTGGCCGGAGGACGCCATCGCCTATTTCGGGGCGGGCGACGAATGCCATATGGCGTTTCATTTTCCGTTGATGCCGCGCCTGTTCATGGCCATGCGCATGGAAGACCGCTACCCGGTGACGGAGATTCTGGAATCGACCCCCAACATTCCGGATGGCTGCCAATGGGCGCTCTTCCTGCGCAACCACGACGAGTTGACGCTGGAAATGGTCACCGACGAGGAACGCGACTACATGTATCACGCCTATGCCCAGGACCAGCATATGCGCATCAACCTGGGCATCCGGCGGCGGCTGGCTCCGCTGCTCGAGAACGACCGCCGGCGCATCGAATTGATCAATGCGCTGCTGTTTTCGCTGCCGGGGACGCCGGTATTGTATTACGGCGACGAAATCGGCATGGGCGACAATTTCTACCTGGGCGATCGCAACGGCGTGCGCACCCCCATGCAATGGAGCGGCGACCGCAACGCGGGTTTTTCGTCCGCCAACCCGCAGCGGCTGTATCTGCCGGTGAATATCGACCCGGAATATCACTACGAAGCCATCAACGTGGAAGCCCAGCAGAACAATACGCACTCGCTGTTGTGGTGGATGAAGCGCATGTTGGGGCAGCGGAAAAATCTGAAGGCATTGGGGCGCGGAACCCTGGAGTTTCTCTACCCGGAGAACCGGCGCGTGCTGGCCTTTGTGCGCGCCTACGGCCAGGAGCGCGTGTTGGTGGTGGCCAATCTTTCGCGCTTCGCGCAATGCGCGGAAATCGACTTATCGAAGTACCAGGGGATGGCGCCGCACGAGCTGTTTGGCGGCACGGAATTCCCGGCTATCGCGGAGCGCCCGTATTTTCTCTCGCTGGGACCGCACGCTTTCTACTGGTTCACGCTGCAACCGAAGGGGGCCAACCGGGAGACATCGATCGCGAGCACGGGAGAACCGCCGACCTTCGAAGTGGAGTCTCTCGAACGGGTCTTCGCGCCTTCGGTACAGGCTTCGCTGAACCGCATCCTTCCGGCTTTCCTGCGCGCCCGCCGCTGGTTTCGCGGCGGCAACCGGACCATCCGCGGCGCGCAGATTCATGACGTGGTGCCGCTAGCCCACCCGCGTTCTTACGTCGTCCTGGTCCGGGTGGATTATGCCGAGGGCGATCCGGAAATCTACACGCTGCCGCTGGCTCTCGTGCCGGCGGACGGAAAAGAACACCCCTTCATCCTGGCCCATCTCGCGGTTCCCGACGGCCCGCAAAGCCTGTTGGTGAGCGGACTGGCAAATAAGGAATGTTGCGAGGAGTTGTTGACGGCGATCCTACGGCGGCGCCGCTTTGCCGGAGGGCGCGGCGAAGTGGCCGCGTCCCACACTCGCGCCGCCCGCGCGGCCTGGGGTGACGACCGGCCCCCGCTCGAGCCGTCTCTCGCGCGAGGCGAGCAGGACAACACCACCGTCGTCTTCGGCGATCGTTTCGCGTTGAAGTTCCTGCGCAAAGTTGAGCCGGGGCCATCGCCCGAACTGGAGATCGGGACGATGCTCACCGCCAGAGGATTTCCGCATACGGCGCCCCTGGTGGGATCGATCGAATACCGTCCCGCGGAAGGCCAATCCATGCTGCTGGCGGTGGCTCACGGATTTGTGCGCGGCGGATCGGAAGCGTGGGCCTATACCGTCGACAACCTCGGTCTGTTTTATGAACACGTATTGGCGCGCTGGCCCGGCGGACCGCCGCAAGGGCTGCCCTCACCCGAGCTGATTCGCGAATTGGTCGGTTCGTACCTGGAATCGGCGCGGCTGCTGGGTACGCGAACCGCCGAACTGCACCGGGAGTTGGCGGCGTCCGCTGAGGATCCGGTGTTCGCGCCAGAGCCTTTCACCGATTTCTATCGCCACGGACTGTACCATGGGCTGCTGACCAAGCTGGGAAGAGCCATGGACTATCTGCAACGCTCGCTCGCGCGGGTGCCGGAGGCGGTGCGGGGCGATGCCGCCAAGGTTCTGGACAGCCAGGACGCCATCCGCCAGCACTACCGTTTTCTCCGCGACCAGCGGTTGTTCGCGGCGCGCATTCGCATTCACGGGGATTTTCATTTGGGCCAGGTGCTGTACACCGGCAAGGATTTCGTGATTATCGATTTCGAAGGCGACCCGGAGCGGCCGCTCAGCGAGCGGCGCATCAAACGCTCGCCGCTCCAGGATGTGGCCGGGATGGTGAACTCTTTCTACCGCGCCTCGCACGGAGTGCTCTTCGGCGAAACCCCCGGCGTGATTCCCAGGCCCGAGACCCTGGAAGCACTGGAAGCGTGGGCAAAATTCTGGTACCGCACCGTAAGCGTCGAGTATCTGAACGCCTACCTGGCGGCGCCCGGAATCGAGCCCCTGTTGCCGAACGAACTGGAACATACGCGAACCCTGCTGCGCATCTTTCTGCTGGACCTTTCATTGCACAAGCTTTCCTTCGAGCTGGACCGCGCTCCGGAACGGATTCGTATTCCCGCGCACGCCATCTTGGAACTGGTGGAGGCCGCATGAGGACGCCCGCCGCAACCTATCGTCTGCAATTCAACCCGGGTTTCCAGTTCGTGGACGGACGCGACCTGGTGCCCTATCTGAGCGACCTGGGTATTACCGACCTCTACTCTTCGCCGCGCTACAAAGCCCGGCGCGGCAGCTCCCACGGCTATGACATCTCCAACCCGCTGCGCGTGAACCCCGAGCTGGGCACGGAAGAAGATTTTGACGAGATGGCCGAGAAACTTCGCAAATACGGAATGGGCCTGCTGCTCGACACGGTGCCCAACCATATGGCGGCCAGCTACGAAAACCCCTGGTGGATGGACGTGTTGGAGAACGGGCCATCGTCGGCGTTCGCCAAATATTTCGATATCGACTGGCATCCCGCCATCACCAAGGCCGCGTTCTTACAGGAGAACCGCTTGCTGCTGCCGGTTCTGGGGGAACTATATGGCGAAGCGCTGGCCGCCGGCCGTTTCACGCTGAAGATCGAAGACACGGGGATCGATGTGCGGTATTACGAAATGCGGCTGCCGCTCGATCCCAAGTCCTACGCGCGGATTTTGCGGCGCGCCCGGGAGCAGGCGCCGGAGCTTCCCGAAGTCGCCGGGATCTTGCGCGATCTGGAGCGGCTGCCGGGGCGCGATGAGCCTTCGAGCGAACGCATCGCGGAGCGCCGCCGCGAAAAGGACCGCATCAAAGAGCGTTTGTGGCGCGCGTATCAGGAGAACGGCGCGTTGAAGCAGGCCATCGAGGAAGCGCTGCTCGCGGTCTCCGGGTCGATGGATGAATTGGATTTGCTGCTGAACGAACAGGCGTACCGGCTGGCCTATTGGAAAATCGGCTACGAGGAGATCAACTACCGGCGCTTCTTCGATATCAACGATCTGGTGGGGCTGCGCATCGAAGAGCCGGAGGTATTCGAAAACCGCTACCGGAAAACGCTGGAGCTGGTGAACAGCGGCAAAGTGACCGGGCTGCGGCTGGACCATATCGACGGTTTGTGGGACCCCGGCTGTTTCCTGCGCCGCCTGCGAGGCGCGACCAAAAAAGCCGACATCTACGTCCTGGTGGAGAAGATACTAGGCCGCGGCGAGGATCTGCCGCGCGAGTGGCCGTTGGAAGGAACCACCGGGTACGATTTTCTGAACGCGCTGAACGGCGTTTTCATCGATCGCGACGGGCTGCGGAAGCTGGAGGACATTTACTCCAGCCACACCGGGGACTCTCAGCCGTTCGCCGAGCTCTGCTATGAAGCCAACAAGCTGGTGATCGAGCGGTTGTTTTCGGGCGACCTTAACGCGCTGACGCGGCAGTTGGGAGTGCTGGCGGCGCGCCACCGCGAAGCTCGCGATATCCCCATGTCGGAATTGCGGGACATGCTGGTGGAGGTAAGCGCGTGCCTGCCGGTGTATCGCACCTACATCGACGGTTTCGAGATTGCGCCGCGCGACCGGGGATATGTCGAGCGCACGCTCGACCTGGCTCGGCGCCGCACCAAACCGGCGGAAATCAGCGATGCAGCCTTTCGGTTCCTGGGCGAGGTGCTGCTGCTTTCGCCGCCCTATTACCTGGAGGACCGCAAAGCGACGTGGCTGGAGTTTGTGATGCGCTGGCAGCAGTTCACGGGTCCGGTAATGGCCAAGGGACTGGAGGATACGGCCACGTACCGGCGGCATAGCCTGCTTTCGCTGAATGAAGTGGGCGGCGATCCGCTGCGCGAGCAGCCGCCCTTCGATCTGGATGAATTTCACCGCTTCAACCGGCGGCGGCTGGAGGAGTGGCCGGGGACCATGAACGCCACATCCACGCAAGATACCAAGCGCGGAGAGGACGCGCGCGCGCGGCTGAACGTGCTGAGTGAAATGCCGGAGGAGTGGGAGCGGCGGCTGGAACTGTGGATGGGCTGGAATGCATCGGCGAAAGGATCGATACAAGGCTCCCTGGCGCCTAGCGCGGCCGAAGAGGCGTTGATCTACCAGACGCTGCTCGGGGTCTGGCCCAACCGGGCGGAGGAAGAGCCGGCGGTGGGCGAACGCGTGAAGGAGTTCCTCACCAAGGCGCTGCGCGAAGGCAAACAAAACAGCAGTTGGATCGCGCCGCACGAGACGTACGAGCGCGCGGTGCACGCGTTTGTGGACCGCATTTTGGCGGAGGGCTCGCCATTCCTGGACGATTTCAAGGGTTTTCAGCGAACGGTGGCGCGCGCGGGAGCGCGCAACGGCTTGAGCCAACTGGTGCTGAAGATCGCGTCGCCGGGGGTGCCGGATTTTTACCAAGGCGCGGAGTTGTGGCAGTTCAGCCTGGTGGACCCGGACAATCGGCGTCCCGTAGATTACAAACGTATTCTGCCGATGATCGAGACGCTGCGGCGCCGCATGGCGGAAGACCGGGTGGGCCTGATCCGCGAGCTGGCGGCCGACCCTTTGCGCGATGAGATGAAGCTGTTCGTGACCTGGCGCGCGCTGGAGTTCCGCCGCGCGGAGCGCGAGCTATTCGCACGCGGCGAGTACCTTCCTTTGCGCGCGGAGGGGCTGTACGCGCGCCACGTGTGCGCGTTTGCGAGGCGATGGGAGAGCCAGTGGGCGGTGGCGGTGGCGCCGCGGTTTGTGTCGAAAATCGAGGATTGGGGCGACACCGCCCTGCTGCCGCCGGAAGGCGCTCCGGCGGAGTGGCACGACGCGCTAACAGGACTGATTCCGCCCGGGTGGCGGATCAAGGAGCTTTTGGCGGAGTTTCCGGTGGCTCTGCTGGCCGGGGAGTGATTCAGTCTGCCCCACTGCGCTCAGCCGCGCGCGCCGCGTTGCGCCAGCACGCGCTGCACTTGTTGCAACAGCGACTGCGCCCGCGGCAGGGAATCGATCGCTTTTTTCACTTCCGGATCGTCGGTCCACTGCGCCTGGTCGGCGGTGTTCTTGTCGAAGGCCCGGAAGTAGAGTTCATACCGGATCTGGCTCTTGATCCAGTCGCGGTTGGCATCGAAGTCCGCATCCGTGAACTGGATTTTTTCCGAAGTCAGGAAGGTTCGGAAGCGTTCGAGCGTATTCTCGTCGGGCTCCCAGCCGCTGGGCAGAGAAGGCTTTTCGGTGCCGAAAAAGATGTTTCCGAAGTGGAAGAACGCCAGGTAGCCCAGCCTGCGCTGGAAGGTGTCGTAGTGCGGACTGGGGTATTTCTCGTCCGGAGAGATGCCGCCGCCGCCGTACACTTTCCGGCCGCTGTCGGTAGCCTTCAAATCTTGCGTGTTCTGGCTATCGTCGCGGCGCCCGTAGTAATAATCGAAGAACGATTCGTGCGAGTAGTCGCGCTGGATCAGCCGTCCGCTGGGAGTGTAATAGTGGGCGATCGTTAACAGCAACGCCGCGCCTTCGTTCAACGGAAATTGGGCTTGCACCAGCCCTTTCCCGAACGTGGTCTCCCCCATGATCCAGGCGCGGTCGTGATCCTGAAGTGCGCCGGAGACAATTTCGGCGGCCGAAGCGGAAGCCCGGTTGACCAGCACCACGATCGGATAATGCTGCGCCGCGGCCACCGCTTTGGCGCGAAATACCTGCTCGCTCTCGGCGCGGCCATGGTGCGAGACCACCATCTGGCCATCGCGCAAAAAACGCCCGGCAACCGACACTGCCTCGTTCACCAGTCCGCCAGGGTTTCCGCGCAGGTCCAGAATCATACCCGTAACATTTTCTTCACCGAGCCGGTGCATGGCGGTCTCTATATCGTGGCTGACGTTCTGCGCTTCGAAGCTGTCGATGCGCAGAAACGCAATTCCGGGTTTCCACCAGTAGGCGTCCACCAGGCTGGTCTCGATTTCGCCGCGCGTCACCACCGCTGAGATAAAATCCTTGGCTCCATCCCGTTTCACCGTAACCTTCACCTGTGTGCCGCGCGGACCGCGCAGCAGGTCGGCCACGGCGGCGGAATCCATGCCGCTGGCGTCTTTGTCGTCCACCGCCTCGATGATATCGCCGCGCCGCAGATCGGCTTTCCATGCCGGAGAGCCGTGAAAGGGACGCATCACCACCACGTGGCCGAGATCGGTGGTGATCTCCATTCCCACACCGAAGTATTGCGCGCGCTGCCGGCGCTGCATCTCGCGATAGTCAGCCGGATCCACGAAGTTGGAATGCGGGTCCAGGGTGTGCAGCATGCCCGGAATAGCGCCCTGGTAAATGGCTTTTTCCGAAGAGACCGGGTCCGCGAAGTTTTTCTCGATCAGCGCGTAGGCTGAAGTTACGGTGCGTACGGCGTTATCCATGTCGTCGCCCGACGCGGCGCGTACGCGCGCGGCAGAGCCAACCATCGCCACCGCCAGCATCGCCGCCAGCGCCAAGGTCACCAGAATTGTGTTCCTAATTTTCATCCGTTTACCGGGCAAAGCCCAGTCCCTTCCTTGTGACCATGATAGCAGGCCCGCCAAAACGCGGCCAGCGCGGGTAGTGCCTGAAAAGTGAATCGAAGGAATTCTAAGGATCGATGGGTGGGATAGCCCATTGAAAACCTGAGTCCTTCGTGATCGTGGCAGCTGGAGCAATCGCCATGCATTCTGGATCAGAACAAGGTAATAGAGTTGTTTTGCGGCAGTCTTCGCTTCCTCCATAAAGTCGAAGACTACTTCTTCGCTGTTATCTGGACCGATCTGGACAGTTCCCGTGGACGAACAGGCAAGATGCCTGTCTTTGCCATTTTCGTCGTTTGGTAGTGTCTGCCAGGCACTACCCCAGGGGTGCGCGCCATGAAAGTGGGAGATCGGCCGAAAAGACCAAGCCCGCTCATCGAATCTGAGCGTATACCGACGCTTTTCGGAGCCGCGCCCGAAGGAAGCGGTCGATTTGAATCGAGGCGTCGAGCCAAAGCAGACCGCTTCCTTCGGTCGCGGCTCAGCACGATCGGCTGCGATTTCACCACTTTCATGTCGCGCACCCCTACCCCAGCGAGCCTCGTTTTTCGTTTTTTCGCCGGCTCGGTGAAGTAGTATGAACAACATGGGTGCCGCGGCCATTCTCGAATTGCATGGCGTTTCCTGCGAACTCGGCGGACGCGCGGTGCTGCGCGATATCAGCTTTCAGGTCGCGGAAGGAGAGACCGTAGCGCTGTTGGGGCGCAGCGGGTCGGGAAAAACTACCCTTCTCAAAACCGTGAACGGCCTGGTGAAGGCCACCGCGGGTGAAATTGTCTTCCAGGGAAGAGCCGCGCGGCAATGGGACCCGATCGCACTGCGGCGGCGCATGGGATACGTCATTCAGGACACCGGTCTGTTTCCGCATTGGGACCTGGAAAAGAATATCGGGCTGGTGCCGCGCCTCGAGAATTGGCCGCCGGATGCGGTGGCGCGCCGCGTGGATGAGCTATTGAGGATGGTGAGGCTGCCGCCCGCCGAGTTCCGCCGCCGTTATCCCCGCGAGCTTTCGGGCGGCCAGAAGCAGCGCGCCGGAATCGCCAGGGCGTTGGCGGCCAATCCGCCCCTGCTGTTGCTCGACGAGCCCTTCGCGGCACTCGACCCGATTACGCGCTTCGAGTTGCAGCGCCAGTTCGTGGAACTCGGCCGGGCCATGGCCAAATCCGCGCTTTTCGTCACGCACGACGTGCGCGAGGCCCTCATGGTGGCGGATCGTATCGCCCTGCTTCAGGACGGAAAGCTCGAGCTGGTGGCCACTCCCGGCGAGTTTCTGGCTTCCCGGCATCCCGAAGCGCGGGCATTTCTGGCTTCGCTCGACGACCGTGGGAGGAAAGCATGAGCGGCCCGCCGCCCGCGGAGATTCTCTCGCTGGCCCTGGAGCACGTGGAACTGGTGGCCATCGCGGTCGCGATAGCCGCGGCCGTGGCTTTGCCGCTAGGCGTATTCCTGACTCGCCGGGAACGCGCGCGACGCTGGATCCTGGGTTTCGCCAATATCGCGCAGACTATCCCCAGCCTGGCGTTGTTCGGTTTCCTGCTGCCGCTGCCGCTGCTGGGGATCGGTAAACGGACCGCCATCGCCGCCTTGTGCTTATATGCCCTGCTGCCCATTTTGCGTAACACCATGGTGGGACTGGCGGGGGTGGATGCCGCGGTGCGCGAATCGGCCGTGGCCATGGGGATGACGGCGCGGCAGGTGCTATGGCAGGTGGAGCTGCCGCTCGCCGTGCCATCGATCCTGGCGGGAGTGCGGCTGGCCACCGTGGCCACCATCGGCACCGCCACCATCGCCGCCGCCATTGGCGCCGGAGGGCTCGGAGAGTTCATCTTTCGCGGCATCGCCATGGTGGACACCCCCACGATTCTGGCGGGCGCCGTTCCCGCCGCGGCTATGGCGTTGGTTGCCGACGAGGTTCTGGAATGGATCGAGCGAAGACTCTCGCCTGCCTGATCCTCGCCGTCCTGCTCACGGGCGCCGGCTGTTCGCGCCGACCGCGCATCGTGGTGGGATCGAAGAATTTTACCGAGCAGGTGCTGCTGGGCGAAATTCTGGCGCAGCAAATCGAGCGCCGGCTGCACATCGCGGTGGAGCACAAACTCGACCTGGGCGGTACCCTGCTCACACATGAAGCGCTGGTCAAGGGCTCTATCGATCTCTATCCGGAATACACCGGCACAGCCCTGGCCGCGATTTTGAAGCAAGCGCCCGGTGGAGATGCCGCGGCGGTGCTCGGGCGCGTCCGCGCCGCCTACCTCCAATGGCATTTGGTGTGGCTCGATCCGCTGGGGTTCAACAACACGTTTGCCATGATGATTCGCGGCGAGACGGCCCGGCGCGACGGGGTGCGGAATCTTTCCGAGGCGGCCCGCTTGCGCCCTTGGCGCCTGGGCGCCGGTTACGAATTTCAAAGCCGGGCCGATGGGCTGGATGGCCTCCTGCGCGCGTATCCGCTGCGTCTCGAGGGCAAGCCGGTCGCGATGGATTTGGGACTCCTCTATCCCGCGCTCCAGAACCGCAACGTGGATATGATTGCCGCCAACTCCACCGACGGACTGGCGGCCGTGCTGGACGTTAAGATCATGGACGATGACCGCCGGTATTTTCCGCCTTACCAGTGCGCCGTGGTGGCGCGACAGGATACGCTGGCGCGATTCCCCCGTTTACGCGCGGCGCTCGAAGAACTCTCGGGGAAACTGCCGGACGATACCATGCGGCGCCTGAATTATGAAGTGGACGCCAAGCACCGCTCGGTAGTCGAGGTGGCCGCCGCGTTCTTGAAGGATGTGCCTTAAACCGCGCGGACCTTGCGTGCCGGCGATGCGATTTCCGATTTCGCCGGCTTGCGCTCGGCGGCCGACCCGAGGCGCTTCACCTGATCGGTCACGCACACCAGGAACATCGGCTGGCGCGCGTTCTTGAGGAGATTGATGATGCGGTTGGGCGCGTCTTCCAGATAAATGGCTTTGCCGTCCGTGAGCAGGTGAATTTCCGAAGAAGCGCCCAAAGCCTCGCTCAACCGCTTCCCCATGTCCTTTTGCAGAAAACGCAGCACACGGCGGATCTTTTGTAAGGAGAATCCCTTACGCCGCAATTCGGCGATGACGGAAATCTCCACCACTTCCTCCGGGGAGTAGATCCGCTTGTGTCCATCCTGGCGCGGGGAAACTACGCTCCGCTCATCCCACCATTGCAACTGCCGCAAGCTTACCCCGCAAATGCGGGCAACTTCGGTGCTGTTGTACCCCTCGGCGTCCGGGGAGGCCAAGGGCCGAGGTTTCCTGGCTTTAAACATTCTGCGCCACTTCCGTTTTCTGAAATTAGGTCCATTCTGGATTGTACATGGACCACCGCCCATGTCAATGGGTTCGAACGTCACTCGATTTTCCCGTTCTCCAGTGGCGGTCGCACGGCCGCAGGCTGGTCGGCGTCTGAAGTTCTCCCCGAACTCACATAACTGACTAAAGTTAGTTGCGTACCATAAGCTTTCCGTACCTAACCAACAGTACATCCGGGACTCCGAAACGCCCATCTCGTTGATTGTAATTCGTTTATCCAAAGAGTAGAATTCGGAATGAAGGGCCAGTTCACGAAAGGTCTTCCTCGCCTCAGACGGCCAGGATTCAAAGTTCTGTGATTGCAGCACGAGAGTGCGGACACGATTTTCTCAGCGGGACGCCGGTAGCTGGAGAGCTGCTGGCCGATCGGTTGGCGCGCGAGCCAATGCCGCCGGAGGAAGCGTTCGAGTGCGCCATGGCGGTGGGAAATCTGCTGCATCGCGCGCATTCCGCCGGGCAGGTGCATGGGGCCGTATCGCCGTGGGCTATTGCGTTCACCTCTTCCGGTACGGTTCTCGTCTCGCCGCCTCCTACGCCCGATCCGCGGGCCGCCGCTTATCGATCGCCCGAACAAGTTCGCGGCGAGGAGGCGGACTCGCGCAGCGACATCTTCTCCTACGGCGCGGTGCTCTATGAACTGGCTAGCGGAAAACCACCTTTCCGGGGTGTTGGCCTGGACCTCGACCAGGCAATTCTGGAACGCCAACCAGCCGCATTGCTGGCCAAGTCGCCCGTCATTGCAGCCATGGAAGGGGTTATTGCGGGATGCCTGGAGAAGGACCCGGCACGGCGCCGCCAACGCATGCAGAACGCACTGATCGAACTGAAGCTGGCGGCGCGTCCTCGGGTGCGCCCCTTGCCGGTTCCCTTCAGACAACGCGAGCGAATTCGTCCAGCCTCGCAGCCGTTTTGGGAGAGCGCGCCAGCCAGACCCGTTACCAATGGCCTGCGGCGGCGCTTCCTGACCGTCGGATTGGCGGTGGTGGCGCTGGCCGCAACCGTAGCCGCGGTGCTGTTATGGGCTCGGCATCCGGCGGAACCGCCGGTGCTCAGGTTTCCGGTCGATACACCCGAAAATGCCAGCTATCCGGGTACTCCGGCCATTTCTCCCGATGCGCGCTATCTGGCGTTCTCGGCGGTGGGCCCGGAAGGGAAACGGATGCTGTGGCTGCGCGCGCTCGATGAAACCCACGCCCACATCATTCCCGGTACGGAAGGGGGTTTTGCGCCGTTCTGGTCGCCCGATAGCCAGATGATTGCCTTTTTTGCCGCCGAGTCGCTAAGAACGTGGAAGTTGAGTTTGGATGATGGCGGCACGCCCGGCGGCGCGCCGAATGCGATTTGTTCCGCCGGCAGCCAGCCCGGCGGCGGCACCTGGAATCGGGACGGGACCATTCTGTTTGCGCCCGATCTTTCAAGCGGTCTCTCCCGTGTGCCCGCGTCCGGCGGCAAGCCGCTTCCCGCACTGCAACTCGACGCTGCCAAGGGTTTCCATTCCTACCGCTGGCCCCAATTCTTGCCGGATGGTAAGCACTTCCTCTACTTCGGGCTCACGGACGCGGAGGCGCCGGAGACCAGCGGCGTTTATGCGGGCGCGCTCGATTCGCTCGAAACTCGCCGCTTGTTCGCTTCCGGAACCAACGCCATCTACTCCCCGGAGGCGGGCAGCCCATCCGCCAAATCCGGTTACCTTCTCTTTATTCAAGACCGCGTCGTGATGGCGCAGCGATTCAACCCTCTGACACTCGCGACCCAAGGCGACGCGATACAGTTTACTCCGGGTGTCTCGGCGGTCGAAAGCCTCTCGCTCGCTCCGCTATCGGTATCGAACAACGCCGTGCTGGTGTACCAGAGCATCGGCCGGCCCACGCGCCAACTGGTGTGGATGGACCGTGCGGGAAAGCAAGTCTCCAACGCAGCCGAACCGGCCGATTGGGGTCCGCCGCGAATCTCGCCCGACGGCAGGCGCGTGGTTGTTGGCAAGGGCGGCGGCGATGCGGGTCATCCGCGCACCGATCTCTGGATCCTCGATCAGGACGGGGCGACCAGAGAGATCACGTCCGAGCAGGAGCCGAGCACCGGCTCGCCCGTGTGGTCCCCGGATGGAACGCGCGTGGCGTTTTGGTTCGGTCCGGAGCGGGACATTTGCGTCCAGGCGGCCAACGGTCCCGGAAAAAGAGAAGTGCTCTTGCGCAGCGACCAGGAAAAGAATCCGACGGATTGGTCGCGCGACGGCAAGTACCTGCTGTTCGGCAGCCAGCGGAGCACCACCGACTTCGACATCTGGACCCTGGCAATACCCGACCGCCACGCGGTCGCGATTGTCGAGACGATTCACAACGAGAACTATGCCACGTTATCGCCGGATGGCCGCTGGATAGCCTACCAGTCCGACGAATCGGGGCCGAACCAAGTGTACGTGCAGACCTTCGATGGCTTGTCCGGCGGCACCAAGCGCCGCTGGCGGATCTCGCAGGATGACGGCGGTCTTCCCCGCTGGCGCGCCGACGGCCGCGAGATGTTTTTCCTGACGCAAGGCGGGGCGCTGATGGCGGTGAGTCTTCATCCTTCCGGCGGCGACTTCGCTTTCGATGCACCTCACATGTTGTTCCAGACGCGCCCGTTGCCGAGGATGTACAACCTCTACGATGCCGCCCCCGATGGGCAACGATTCCTGTTCAACCTGCCGATGGAGTGGGCCAGTTCGGCGCCCATCACGGTGATGACGAACTGGACCGAAAAGCTTGGACACTGAAGCCGCGAGGCTTTTGGCGTCAAATAAATCTTCTAATTACAATAACTTGCGTGCAACTTAATTAAGGCCGGAAAGTGCTACAATAAAGGGTAATAGTTCCCCCCTGATTGGGTTCATGGAAACGGTTATGAGCGCACGCAAGTTCTGGCCCTGGGATTACGACCCCGAGGGTGAAATCTACGAGAATCCGGCCTGGGATCTTCCGGGATTTCGGCGACGGCTTCCGGCTGGCTCCGCAAGGAATGCGGAGAAGTGTCACACGACTAAAGACGAATAACGCAAAGCGTGAAGCAGCGTTGCGATAAGTACGATCGCGCACATTCTGCGTGTCGTTGCGTAATCCTTACATCCTTCTGCTCACATCCGTACGAAAACAACCGCCTTAGTAAGCTTTTCTGTTGCAATTCTCCACTTTTTTTTCGGTTCCCGGATTGCACTGGTATTCCGCGAGGTTTGTCAAATATGAAAGCTTTCCTTGCGACCACGTGCATCGTGACGGGCGCCTTACTCGCGGGCGGCTGCGCTACCAAGAAGTACGTGCGCGATACCACCGCTCCCATTCAGGCCAAAGTAGACCAAGTTGGCGAGCAGACGACCCAAAATACTCAACAGATTCACAACACCCAAGACCAGGTGAAACAGGTCGATGAGCGCGCTCAAAGCGGCATCAATGGAGCCAATGAAAAGGCTTCAACGGCCGACCAGCATGCGTCGGACGCTATGAACAAAGCCAACCAGGCCGATCAAAACGCTTCCCAGGCCAGCCAAAAGGCCGACCGGAATTCGCAGGCCATCAACTCTCTCCGGAACACGGTCGCCAACATTGACGACTATAAGCTGCAAACTTCGGCTACGGTGTCTTTCAAGTTTAACCAATACCGTCTAACGCCGGAAACGCAGCAGGATCTGGACAAGCTGGTGCAAGATGTGCAAGCGGACAAGCGTTTCTTTATCGCCGTCGAGGGCTATACGGACAAGACCGGCTCTAAGGAATACAACGAAGCCCTAAGCCGCCGTCGCGCGGACGCAGTTGTGGAGTACCTGGTGGCGAAGCACAATATCCCGATTTACCGCATCCACATGGTCGGACTTGGCGAAGAGAAACCGCTGGACGATGCAAATAATCGCGAAGCGCGCGCCAAGAACCGCCGCGTGGAAGTGAAGGTGTTCAGCGCGGACCAGGTAACTGCAGCCCTCGAGGGGCAGAGTACCGGCGCCGCCAGCCGCAGCCAGCAGGACAATCATTAGAGCCATTAGCAGAAGAGGCTGCCTGCGACCAGCGATCGGCGCGCGTTCAATGTTGAGCGCGCGCCGATTGTGTTAGTGCGGTTTGTCCGCCGGTTTCCTGAGCGTCTGCCACCAGATGTAGATGCGCAGTAGGTTGGATATGGTCACGATCTGGGAGCCCAAGAGAGACAACGGGCGAGAACGGGCGGGGATGGCCAGGTGTTGGAGCGATTCCCCAATCGCGCTGCCGGCAAACTGAATTCCCAATCCCCCGCTGAGCAGAAGCAGTTGGGGATCGCGGCGGGGCGAGCCGATCAAAAGAGCCCATACCCCTAAATCCAGAACCGCCGAGCTGAAATTCAGATCGCGTACCCAGGGTGTGACCCACGAGCCAAGTGCCCCGGTTGCGCGATAGTGGACCAACAAAGAAATTCCCGCCAGTGCCACCGCTCCGAGGATCACCAGGTTACGAACTATCCGGCGGGAGCGAAGCGGCTTCGTGGCTCCGTAAACCAAGCTCACCACCGCCAGATAAACCAGTATCTGAATGATAATCTCGTCTATCCAATAGAGCGTCGCATAGGACGCACCTGTGGATCGCAGCCCCCGCCAGTATTGGTAGGCCGAGGGTAATTCTACCAGCGACGTCAGAAAGTCGCCGATTACATACACAAAGACGAAGGGCCACCGCCGGTATGGGCCGCGCAGCAGGGCCGCTATGAGAGGTAGTTCGAGCAGCAGCCCGACGGCCTCGCCCAGCATGGGAAGCGCGAAACGCATCCACTCCATTCTAGGCGGGGTGCATCAAGCCGGGCCAGATTTTCAGACTGCCGCAACCTGGTCCCAGGGATCCGGTGGCGAACTCGGCCCGTGCTTCATCACAACCTGGTCCCAGGGATCCGGTGGCGAACTCGGCCCGTGCTTCATCACAACCTGGTCCCACGGATCGGGGGGAGAGCTTGGCCCGTGAGCGATCAGCGGGCTGGATTCCATCAACAGACGATGCGGCGGCACGGTGGCACCCTGGCTCAAGTTCCAACCGTACCCCAACACGAACAGAGAAAGAATCACCGCGAACACGAATTTGTTTTCAAAGAACTTGCACATCTCTTTCTACTCCTTTACCCACGCTACTAATCTCCCGGTCAACATACGCGCGTCTTGAAAGCGGTATAGCGACGGGTTGGAAATCCCCAATTTCTTTTCGATTTCTCTTTCGCAGTCTAACCCATCGCCACCCCATGGTTGCCAAAAGTATGGGGACACCTAGTACTTTTAGAAGTTATTGAAGAGTTCGGGTATCCGGGAAATGCCTGATATCGCTGCTATTCGGCCCGGTATGGAACTTCTGTTCCGCGGAAAACGCGTTCAGGGAAGGAAGAGTCGGGCCGAAATGGACGTTCCACCGGATACTCCAGACGCATATCCGAGGTGACTTCGTCCAGCATGGCCCGCGAAGTCGTTTTGCTTTCCATGGCGAATGCGATGAGCAGCAAGTTGTCGCAGACGGCATTGATAAGGCGGGGAATACCTTGTGTCCGATGATGAATTTCCTGCAAAAGGTCCGGGGAAATGATCGCCTGGTCCGAAATGCCAGCCCGGGCCATGCGGGAGTTCACATAGGCTACGGTTTCGGGCAGTGTGAAACCGCGCAGCGTACAACGCAATGCAATCCGCTGCTTCAATTGCCGGAATTCGGGATCTTCCAGCTTGCGGTCGAGTTCCTGTTGCCCGGCCAGGATAATCTGTAGCAGTTTGCCACGCCGGTTTTCCAGGTTGCCGAGCAGCCGGATCTCCTCCAGCACGTCCCATCCCAGATTGTGGGCTTCATCGACAATCAAGACGGTGGTCCGCCCAGCCGCCGCCCTTTCCAACAACATGTCGTTGAGGCAGAGCAAAACCTCGGTCTTCGACAGCCGGTTGCAGCGCAGGTCCAGGTCGTAGGACAGCATTTCGAAAAACTGCTCCACCGTGAGGCGGGAATTGAACAACGAGGCGAAAGCGATCTGCTGCGCGTGCAGAAAATCGCGCAGGCATTCGAGCATGGTCGTCTTCCCCGTCCCGACTTCCCCGGTCAGTACGACGAACCCTTTTCGGCTCTGCACTCCGTAGATCAGGTTGGCTAAAGCTTCTTCGTGTTGGGCGCTGCGGTACAGAAACGAAGGGTCCGGGCTCATGTTGAACGGGTTTTGCGTAAAGCCAAAGAAGGCGTTATACATAGCGGCGGACGATTGGGAGAGACTTCTCGAATCTTAACATGGGGCGCCGAAGAGCGGCCACCGGACGGCGACGCCGAAGGTAAGGCCAGTACCGTTACGACTGTGGGGCCGGTGCGGGAGGAGCCTGCGGCGGCATTTGAGGCGGCTTTTCGGAGACACCGGTCTTCGGCCCGCCTCCTTTTACCGGGCTGATAAGGATGTGTGCGTTGCGGCCTTCCAAACGTGGCACACCCTCCACGCTGCCATAGGAGGTCAGATCGCCGGCGAACCGCATAAGCAGTTTCTTGCCCAGGTCCGCGTGGGCGATCTCCCTGCCCCGGAACTGCACCACCGCCTTGACGCGGTTGCCCTCCCGCAGGAAGCGAATGGCGTGCTGCATCTTGAAGTCGTAGTCGTGATCGTCGGTGTTCGGGCGGAACTTCAGCTCTTTCACCTGGACCACGTGCTGTTTCTTCTTAGCGTCATGCTGTTTCTTTTTCTGTTCGTACTGGTAATGACCGAAATCCACAGCCTTGGCGACCGGAGGCACGGCCGTCGGCGCCACCAACACCAGGTCCAGCCCCATTTCCTGCGCTTTGCGGAGCGCCGTGGAAGTGGGCATGACCTCGTTGGTTCCGTCCGGGAATACCGCGCGCACTTCGCGCGCACGGATGGATTCGTTCACGTTCTCTCTACGATTTTGCCTGCGAGGAGGAAAGTTTCTGCCTGGATACATTTGCTATGCGTTATTTCGAGAATTGCGGGAACTGCCGGGCGCCAGTGCGGCGCCGCTGGGGCTTCTCTGGCCGATTTGCGAATTGTTGCGAGTTGAAACCAATCGAATGTTACGTCAGTTTTAGTGTACACCAAAAATGCAAGAAAGGGAGAAGGAGAAGTCAGGAGTCGGAAGAAAGGCAGCAACCTTTCCGCCGCGTGCAACGTCTTCACAGGAGCGCACGGGTACTAGGTCTCCCGGCGCGCTGACCGGCGGGTGTCTATCCTCCGAGCGCCCGCCGGGCTATGTTTCCGGAGGAACTTCTCGGCTTTCTTCCTGGTTGCGGGTCTGGTATTGCGAAGTTGCGCGCCAACCAGCCGTGCGATTGCGGCCTTATCCCGGACCCTGTCGAAAATTCCGTCGAGAGCTCCAATCGCATGGCCCAGCGCCACATTGCGGCATTCCTGGGTTTGATACCGCGCGCGGCCAACGGCCAGGATGGCATGAGCGACGCGGTCCGCCAAATGGGGTTTGGCACGCACGATGGCCGGAGCGGATTGGATCGCCACCGCCGCGGCGATCATCTGCTTGCCGCGGATCGGAGCCAGAAGTTTGTCGAGAACGTTTTCCAGCTTCGAATCCCGGTCAACCGCCGCCAGGTTTGCCAGAATTCTGGCGGCATTCCATTGGAAGATGCTGTTATCCGAATCCAGCAGTTGGACGAAAAAGTCGAAACTCGGGTAGAGGGCTTCAGGCGTTGTCCGGCTCAGCCGGACCAGATCCTTTAGACAGGCAAACCTCACGCGCGCGGCCTTGGCGTCGAGACCGCGGATCAAATCGACGGGGACAAAATCGACGGGGACAGACGGGACGTTTTCGAGTTTTCGCGGCATGCGGGAAATTGGCATAACGTTCCGACTGTCCCCGTATTTATACGCGGCGTAGCACCAGCGCCGAATTCTTGCTGCCGAACGCGATGCAGTTGGCCACGGCGTGCTCGATGGCGACTTTCCGGCCTACCGTCGGGACATAATCCAGATCGCAATCCGGGTCCGGCTCGTCCACGTTGATAGTTGGGGGAATCACGCCATCCCGCATGGCCAGCAGTGTGGCGGCTACTCCGGCCGCCCCGCAGGCACCCTGCGGATGGCCGATCAGGCTCTTCAGCGAAGAGCCCGGCAGCTTGTAGGCATGCCCGTTGAACGCCAGCTTCACGGCGCGCGTCTCGATGCGGTCGTTCAGCTCCGTCGAAGTGCCGTGATAGTTGATGTATTGCACCTCCTGGGGCGGAATGCCGGCCTCTTCCAGCGCGAGGCCGATGGCACGCGCGGGTTCCTCGCCGCACTCCTCGAGCCGAACGCGGTGATACGCTTCGCACGTCGAGCCGTAGCCGGCAACTTCGCCGTAAATCTTCGCCCCGCGGGCCTTGGCCTGTTCCATTTCTTCCATTACGAAAAACCAGGCGCCCTCGGCGATCACGAAGCCGTCACGGTCGCGCGAAAACGGCCGCGAGGCGCGCTCGGGCGCGTGATTCCACCGCGTCGTCATGATGCGCATCAGTTGAAACCCGCGCAGAATCAAGGGTGCGATGGGCGAATCCACGCCGCCCGCCACCACCGTGCTCAGCACGCCTGTGCGGATGTGGCGGAAGGCGTAGCCGAGGGCGTCGGTCGAGGACGTGCACCCGGTGGAAACGATATGGCTGAGGCCGCGAAATCCGAAACGCATGGAGACCTCGCTGGCCAGCGTGCCGATGGTGCCGGTCGGAATGGTATAGACGCTGCACTGCTTCAGGTTGCCGGTGTAATAGAGGCGATATTGCTCCTCCGTGAAATCCTGGCTGCCGCCGCCCGACCCCACCATGACCCCGATGCCGCGCAACTGGTCGCGCGTCATGTGCCGCGCATCCAATCCGGCGTCTTCCATAGCCTCGGCCACGCTGGCCACCGCCAGCGGCACCGCTCGCGAGACGTGCGGCCGGTCTTTCACCTCGACATACTTCTTTTCGTCGAACTCATCGGGCACTTCGCCCGCTACCTGGACCTGGAAACCGGTGGGATCGAATCGCGTGATCCGCCTTACCCCGCTGACACCGTTCCGGGTGGCCCTCCAGAACGTCTCGCGGCCGATCCCGTTCGGGCTGACCGCTCCAATTCCCGTGATGACTGCGCGATGCATCGTGGCTATTTTGCCTTTCGCTCGTCTGCCAGTATAGGCTGGAACTTATGGATGCCGCCGCAAGTACCCGCACCATGCGCGCCTGGGACGCGTTTCTGGCCGGTCTGCAGGCGGGCCTGATCGGAGTCTTGTGGATGCTGGCGTGGCTCGGCATAAGTTCCATGCTCGAGCGGCGCGGTTTCTGGATGGCCGAGAACCTGCTCGCCAGCGCATTTTACGGAAGCGCCGCCCTGCGCGGCGGCTTCAGCGGCTCCACGCTCTCCGGCCTGGCGCTTTACATTCTGATGTACAGCGTTCTGGGCGCGCTCTTCGCCTGGGCGCTCCATCTCTACGCCAAGCCAACCGGATTGCCGCGCCTGACGCTCATATTGGCGGCCGTCGCCTGCGGTCTGGGCTGGTATTGGCTCACATTTCAGATGTTGTGGAAGAACTGGATTCCACTGGCGGCGATCTTGCATTCCCGGTCCGGCACCGTTCTGGGCCATGTGCTGTACGGCACTCTGATCGCGCGATTTCCGGCTTACTTGCCTCGCGCCGCTCACTGCGATGAGCCTGCCGCCACTCATGATGTGCTCAATCTCCCGGGGACCGGGATGGCCGCGCCGGCCGGGGACGTGCCCCAGGAAGAACCTTAGGCCAACTCGACTTCTATCCGTTTCGCCGCCGCATCGAGCTTGACGATGCGGAAGCTCCGTATCTGGCCGGTACGGACCGTCTCGCGCTTGCCGCCTTGCCCGCCGCGCCACTTCGCTTCCAACATGGAACTGAGCGAGGAAAGATCGGCCTTGTTCTCCGCGGGCTTCTCTTCCACCGCTTCCATCTCCGCACTCAGACGGCAGGCGGCCTGCACGCCTTCGCCCAACTCCACCCGCGAGCGGCCGCCGGAGACTTCGGTCATCCTCCCGGTAACGATGTCGCCTTCTTTATGCTCGGCAATGTATTCGTCCAGGCTGGTCGGAACCAACTGCTTCATCCCCAACCGCAGGCGCCGCTTGGCGGTGTCCACTTCGAGAACCTGGGCTTTCACCGTTTGGCCCATTTTCAACACGTCCTGCGGATGGTTGATGCGCTTTTCCGCGCTGATATCGCCCACGTGGATCATGCCTTCCACGCCCTCGGCCACCTGCACGAACGCGCCGAATTTCTGCAGGCTGGTCACTGTTCCTTCCACCGCCGAGCCCACCTGGAATTTCTGCGCCGCATCCGACCATGGATCGCCCAGGGCCTGTTTCAGACCGAGCGAGATGCGCCGGTCCGCCTGGTTCACGCCGAGGACCGCCACTTCCACCTGGTCGCCCGGCTTGACCACGTCGGAGGGTTTGCGCACCTTCTTCGACCAGGACATTTCCGAGAGGTGGATGAGCCCCTCGACGCCTTTTTCCAACTCGACAAACGCGCCGAAATCCGTCACCCTCGTTACCGTGCCGGTAACCCGGTCGCCCGTCTTGTACTTGTCGCTGACCAGGTCCCAGGGATGCGGCAGAAGTTGCTTGAGCCCGATCGAAATGCGCCGCTTGGCCGCGTCCACTTTCAAAACCCTGGCTTCCACCGGTTGGCCGGGCGTAAGCACATCGGACGGTTTGTTCACCCGCGCCCAGGAAATATCGGCCACGTGCAGCAGCGCGTCCACCCCGCCGATGTCCACGAAGGCGCCGAAATCGGTCAGGCTGCGCACCGTGCCATGAATCGTCTCGCCTTCCTTGATTTCGGTGTAACGCTTCTCCTTGGTGGCTCGTTCCTCGTCTTCGAGCACTGCACGCCGGTCCACTACCACGTCTTCGTCGGCGGTGTCCAGCTTGATAATGCGGCAGCGAATCTCCTGGCCGATGAGCTTTTCCATCTCGGCGGCATCGCGCGCGCCGCTGCGGGAGGCCGGCATGAAAGCGCGCACTCCCACATCCACGCTCAAACCGCCTTTGATCAGCGCCGTGACCACGCCCGCGATGGCCGCCTTATCCGCGAAGGCCTTTTCCAGCGCCGACCAGTCCCTGGGCCGCTCCACTTTGAGGCGCGACAGTTCGTAGTAGCCCTCCGGATCGCGCCCCTTGATGGATACCGCCAGCTTGTCGCCGCGCTTGACGGTTTCCCCGGCCGCCGTGAAATCGGCCAGCGGAATGATGCCTTCCGTTTTGAAGCCGATGTCCACCAATACCGACTCCGCGTTCACCGACACCACGGTGCCTTCGAGACCTTGTCCGCCTGTTTCGGTGCGGTGCGAATGCGATTGTTCGTACTCGGAGAGGATGTCGCCGAATGACTCGGCGGCATCGGGTTGGGAGGAATCCGGAGCGGTACTCTGATCCTGATCCAGCATACTAGAATTGGCCATGAGACGTTATGCTCTCATTGTGGCATAATCGCGAGATGTTCCGCAGGCGTGGCATAATCCCGACTTAGGACAAAAGCGCGTGCCGTTCCGTTCGATTCGCCTCATCCGTCCCCAGGATGTGGTGTGGGTATTGGTGTTCGCCATTCTCATCGCCACCCTTCCCTTGGCCGATGCGCCCGAGGTCATTTTCCTGGTCGGGTTGGGCATCGCGCAAGTGCTGGAACCGAAGGTGCTGCACTCGCCGCGCGGGCGTATTTTCTGGATCCTGCTGAAGCTGGTCTTCGGCTTCATGTTGATCGGCTATACCCAGGGCATCAACAGCCCGTACTGGGCCGTTCTGTTGCTGCCGGTGGTTTCCGCCGCCAATTTTTTCGGCGTGGTCGGCACGCTGGTTTCCACGCTGTTGGCGAGCGGCGCGTATTTGACCTATTTGCTCTTTATCCGAGAGTGGTCGGAAGTGAATGTGGACCTGGCGGTGCGCATTGCCACTTTGGCCATGGTGGGAAACCTGGCGAGCATCCTGGTGGAGGAGATCCGCGAGCAATCCGAACAGCACCGGCGCACCGCCGAGCAACTCGCTCACGCCAATCTGCAGATTCGCGAGGCCGAAGAAGCGATGCGCCGCTCGGACCGCCTGGCAGCCCTCGGCCAGCTCTCCGCGGGGCTGGCGCATGAGCTGCGCAACCCCCTGGGGACCATCCGCGCGTCTTCGGAAATGCTCGGCCGGACGCTCAGCACGGAAAACGAAGTGGCGCGCGAAGTGGCCGGTTTCATTACCGCCGAAGTGGACCGCTGCAACTCGCTGGTCACCCGCTTTCTGGAATTCGCCAGGCCGCTCCAGTTGCGCCGCGACCGGGCCGACCTGGCGCAAACCCTCGACCGCGCGGTCCTGGCGGTGGAGCGGGAAGTCCCGGGAGTCGCCATCTACAAGAATTACCAGCCCGATATTGCGCCGTTCCCCTTCGATGCCGAGCTCGCGGAGCGCGTCTTTTACAACCTGATCGTGAATGCCGCGCAGGCCACCGCCGCGGGAGGCACCGTCACGGTGAAAACGCGCGCCGCGGCCGGTTCGGTCGAAATCTCGATCATCGACCGCGGCTGCGGCATCGACCGCAAACAGCTCGACAGCATCTTCAATCCGTTCTTCACCACCAAGCCGCAAGGCGTGGGGCTCGGCCTCGCGATCGTCGCCAAGATCGTGGATGAACACGGCGGTAAGATCGCAGTGGAAAGCGAGCCCGGCAAAGGAAGCGTCTTTCGCGTCCTGCTGCCCACGGAACCCAAGACCGCTGTCATTTCGAGTCCTGACGTCCCATGAAAAAACACATTCTGGTAGTCGAAGACGAAGAGAAACTCCGCCGCGTGCTGGAGCTGCAGCTCACCTCCGCCGGCTTCGAGGTGGATAAGGCAGCGGCCGCCGAAGACGCGCTCAAGATTGTGGATCGCGCCGACCTGGTGCTCAGCGATCTCAAGCTTCCCGGCATGGATGGACTCGAATTGCTGGCGCTCATCCGCCGCCAGAACGCGCAGGTGCCGGTCGTCATGATGACCGCTTTCGGCAGTGTCGAAACCGCCGTGGAAGCCATGAAAGCCGGCGCCACCGACTTCCTGCTGAAACCTTTCTCCCTCGATCACCTGATGCAGGTGGTCTCGAAAGCGCTGGAATTCCGCGCCTTGCGCGATGAGAACCGCCAGCTCAAAGCCGAGCTCGGACGCCGCTACGAATTCGACAATATCGTCGGGCGCAGCGCCCCCATGCAGGAGATCTTCGCGACCATTGAACGCGTGGCGCCCACCCGCGCCACGGTCCTGTTGACCGGGGAGAGCGGGGTCGGCAAAGACCTCATCGCCCGCGCCATTCACTTCCATTCGCCGCGCCGCGATCGTCCCCTGGTCAAAATCAACTGCACGGCGATTCCCGAAAACCTGATGGAGAGCGAGCTGTTCGGCTACGAGAAAGGCGCGTTCACCGGTGCGCAGACCTCCAAGCCGGGCAAGTTTGAGCAGGCCGATACCGGAACCGTCTTCCTGGATGAAATCGGGGACGTTCCGGCGGCCATTCAGGTGAAGCTGCTGCGCATCCTGCAGGAGCGCGAATTCGAGCGGCTGGGCAGCAACGTCACCCGTCACATCGACGTGCGGCTGGTGGCCGCCACCAACCAGGATTTACGCGCCGCCCTCGAACAGGGCACCTTTCGCGAAGACCTTTATTACCGTCTGAATGTGGTGCCTATTAATATTCCGCCGCTGCGCGAACGCAAGCAGGATATTCCGTTTCTGGCGAACCATTTTCTCCACAAGCTGGCGCCCGAAACCGGCTGTACGGTGGGAGGCATTACCGATGCCGCGATGGAGAAGCTACTGGCCTATCATTGGCCCGGCAATGTGCGCGAGCTGGAGAACGTGATCGAGCGCAGCCTGGTGATGTGCACGCGGGCGGAACTCGACGAATCGGACATCAAGCTCGAAGCCGCGCCGCGGCCGTCGCGCGCGCACGACGATGCGCATTTCGTGCCCGACGGCATGACGCTCGATCAATACGAGCAGGAGCTGATCCGCGAAGCTTTGCGGCGCGCCGGCGGCAACAAGAGCCAGGCGGCGCGCCTGCTGGGCCTCACGCGCAACGCGCTGCGCTACCGGCTGACACAGATGGGCCTGGAGGCGTAGTAGCCCGATGCGGCGCTACACTTCCAACTTCCACGGCGCGCGGTAGACGGCTTTCAAATAGGGAGCCGCTTCCGCCTGCTTGACGGTGAAGCTGCGCGCGTCCCACTCGAGCGATACGCCCGCCCGCAGCGCAATATTCGCCAGCACGCAGGTCAGCGTGGAGCGGACGCACGTCTCGATGTCGCTCGCCGGCTTCCGCCGCGTGCGGATCGACTCGAGAAAGTCTCGCCAGTGGGGAACGTTCATCTCCACCATCTCGCGATTGTTCACCACCACCGGCTGGGCATCCTTGGCGTTTGGAAATATCGTATAGCCCGCGCGGTTGACCATCAAGGTGGCTTCCGTGCCGTGAAACGCCGTGCCGTACGTGGCGTTGTAAAGCGGGTAGGGATTGGCGGTGCGGCTTTCGTAAGCGCCAATAAAGCCGGGATAGCGGTAGGTGGCGATCATGGTATCGGGCGTCTCGGTATTATCGGTCACGTAAAACTTGCCGCCCTGGGCGGAAATTCCCACCGGCATGGCCTCGTCAAACGCGAATTGGACGACGTCGAGCAGATGCACGCCCCAATCGGTCATCGCGCCGCCGGCATAGTCCCAGAAATAACGGAAGGTGGACCAACGGTCGTTACCACCCACGCCCCAGCGGTTGTAGTTATACGGGCGCGCGGGCGCCGGGCCGAGCCACATGTTCCAATCGAGACCGGGAGGCGGATCGCTATCGGGCGGATTGCCGAAGCCCGCCCGCTCGGTGACGGCCGCCTGAAAGGTATTGCAGAACGTGATGGCGCCCAAGTCGCCGCGCTTCACGATCTCGCGCGCCTTTTGGAAGAATGCGCCGGAGCGCTGCATGGTGCCGCCCTGGACGACGCGGTTGTATCGGCGCGCGGCCTCGATCATTTTGCCGCCTTCTTCCACGAACACGCAGGCGGGCTTTTCCACCCACACGTCCTTACCGGCCTTCATGGCTTCTATGGCCATGTAGGCGTGCCAGTGATCGGGCGTCGAGATGCACACCGCGTCCACCGACTGATCGGCCAGGATCGCGCGGAAATCCTTCACCGGGCGCACACCGCTGAAACCGAGTTTCTTGGCCTGTTCGGTCGCTTTGTCCAGCGCCGGTTGGTACACGTCGCAAACGGCGACGATTTCGAAACCCGGCACTTTCGAACAAAAACCGATGTTGGCGGAGCCCATGCGCCCCGTTCCGATGAATGCGACATTCACCTTGTCGTTGGCCGCGCGGAGATCCGCCGCCAGGAACGAGGAAGCGAGCGCCGCGCCTCCGGCGGCTTTGAGGAATTGGCGGCGATCCGCCCATTCAGGTGCCATGACAATATGTTGTATCAGGTTTGCCCGGGCGGGGCATAATGAGCTGACAGCTTGCATCAAAACACGATTTGAAATGAAATCTGGAAATGGCGCGCGTTGCTGCCGAACGGGAGGCCCCAGGATTGAATCGGCTCGCCCGCGCCCGCAACCGGCCGGATCACGCTGGCGGTAGCAGTGTACGCGATCATGTTCACCGCGGTGTTGAACTGCGTGTCGAACGCGTTGAACGCTTCGATCATGAGGATGCCCTTCAACCGCTGGGTAAACGGCAGGGTGCGGCTCAGGCGCGCATTCACGGTGTACCGCGGGCCCAGCGAAAGGCTGTTGATGGGCTCAAACGGCGCCCGCGACCAGCCGCCCGATCCGTTTATCGAATTGGTGTAGGCCATGGTGACCTTCAGGTTCGCAAACTGCTGGCCCACCGTCAGCAATAGCGGCGTCTCGGGGAGCGAGGAAGCCACCGTGGTAATGGTGGAGAGCTGCCAGCCGTTCACCAGGTAGCGGGCCACCTGCGAATGGCTCTTGGCGAGGGTGGGTTGCCAGCTCCAATTCACCACCCCCCTCTGCCGCTGATCGAAGTTCGAGCGGCCGCGGTCATCCACAAAGTCGCCCGGCGTTACCGTCGCGGGAATTAAACCCAGCACCGGCGGGCCGCTCACGTCGTCGGTAGCGCGCGACCAGGTGTAAGAGGCCTGGGCGCTAAACCCGTGCGAAAAACTCTTTCGCAACTCGGCGACGGCGGCGCGGTATTCGGACTGGCCTTCGTTGTTGATCTGGTATTGGCGGCCGCCGGCGTTATTGTTTTTCGCCAGCCATATCGGGATTTGGTACGTGCCCGTCACGTTGCCGTTGGCGTCCTCGACGGTATACGTTTCCTCGGTGCTGGTGGCGGGCAAGCTCAAATCGGTGGCGGTCCACAACTTGAGGCCGCGCACCTCGAGATAGCTGGCGGTCAGCGTCAGGCCGGCGAACAAGCTGCGCTCCACTTCCACCGTGGCCTGTTCCGTGTACGGGCTGCGGAGCTTGCTATTCGCATAGACCACATCGACGGACCCCGACGGCAGACTGGTGCTAGTGAGGAACCTTCTGGGGAACACCAGCGCGCCGGTCTCGTTGGGATTCATCGTGATGCTGGTCTGGTAGCCGTTCGACCCCCACAATGTGTCCAGAAGCTGGCCGGGATATTGCTGATAGTACTGACCGGCGCCCGCGCGAATCACGGTGCGGTTGGTGAGCAGATACGAAAGGCCGAGGCGCGGGGCGAAATCGTCGACCGGCGCGGGAATCGTCGAGGTTTGATAAAAGCTGGTATTGGGCGTCGAGGGCTGCGGTATCCGCAGCTTCTCATAGCGTACGCCGGCCACCACGGTCAACCGCCGCAAGGCTTTCCAGGTGTCCTGCAAATAGCCGGCAAAAAACATGGTGCGGAGATCGGTCGCGAGATTGCCGAACGTCTGGTCGTAGCTGCTGTAGTTCTTCGATTGCGAGAGATTCGCCGCGTAATCCAGGGCGAAGGCCGTGAGCGATGGATAAACGAAGGCGCCGTAGGTGTTCTGCTGTTGGTACAGGTAATCCTGGTTGCGGCCGGCCTCTCCGCCCAATTTCACCGAGTGCTTGCCCTTGGTGATGCTGAAGTTGTCCACCAACTGGTAGCGCTGTTCGCTCAACACGGCGGGAAACGAGGGGTTGGCTCCCAGTTGGGTACCCGCCACGTCGAGCGCTACGGTGGGATTGGTGGGAGGCAGCAGTTTCGGATCGCTCAACTCCGAAAAGCGGTCGCGGAACCAACCGATGCGCGCGTCATTGGAGGCGTTGTCGCCAATCGTGCGGGTATAGCTGAGTTTGGCGAAACGGTTCTCATCGGAGTAATTGCCGTTGTAGCCGAGCAGACCGCCGTTGGGCGCCTCGGCGGCGATGTTCGCGCCGTTGACCGAATCGCGGTGCAGGGCATTGGCTTCGAGCGAAAAGTTGTTGGATTCGTTCGGCCGCAGGTCCATCCTCACCAGGCCCGTCATTCCGGAAAGCGACCACGGCACCACGATGTTCGATTGCGCGTTTATAACGTTGTCCACGGACAGGCACTGCACGGTAGTGGCTTTGCAGTTGGAGGCGGCCAGCAGCGGGTTGTCGATGCGGTTCAGTCCTTGCGCCGCTTCCTTGTCCGATTGGAAGTTGGCGAACAAGAAGAACGATGAGCCGAGCGATCCACCCGCTTCGCCGCCCAACTGATGGCCGCGGTCGTCAGTTTTGAAACCGTCCGCATACCGGTCGGAAGCATTCAACTGGTGGTCGTCGAAATACCCGTAGGCGCTGCCATGCCAGCCCTGGGCGCCGCCTTTCGTCACCGTGTTGACCATGCCCCCCAGGGTTTTCCCGAACTCCGCCGGCGGAGCGGCCTCGATGATTTCGAGCGATCCCACCGCGTCTTGCGCCACGGACGTCACGGTCTGTGGAATGCCGGAAGCATAAAAGCGGTTGGTGTCGTCCAGGCCATCGAGGAAGGTCACTTTCGGAAACGCCTCGGCGCGAAATACCGCTTCTCCCGTGGCGGGATCCGCGGTCACGGCCGGCGCCAGAAGCACCAGTTCGTCCGCGCGGCGCGCGCTGGTGGGCAAATTCTCGACCTGCCGGGTAGTCACCAGGCTGGAGGCTCCGGTCTTCGCCTCATCCACCGGCCTCGGCGCTTGAGAGGCGATGTGAGCCGTCGAGCTCTGCATCTGCATCCCGATTTCAAAGGTCAGGGTTTGGCCCAGGAGCACTTCAAAAGTGTTGCTTTGCCAGTTGACGAACCCTTTGCGGGTCAGTTTGATCGTGTAGCCCGGGCCGGGCGGCAGGGCGGGCGCGTCGAAAATGCCGTCGTCGGTGGAGTTAACGATCCTATCGACGCTCAGGCCCTCGTTGTGGATCGTCACGGTCACATCGGGGAGGCCTTCGCCATACGGATCCCGGATGGTTCCCGTGACACCACCGAAACCGATCACCGATTGCGCGTACACGGCGGCGGACCCCGCCAGCAGCAGTAGGTACAGACTAAAGCTTCTTCTCATGAGCTGAGATCTCTGTTTAAGACCTGCTTTTCTTTATAATTTTACGCCCTCGACCGGGTTTCCGGTTCGTGCGAGACTCCTCAAAAAGGCCACTCCCCGTGGCGCGGCGGTCACACCGTGAACTACATTCCCACTTCCCGGCCCGAAACCTCATCGATAGGCCGCGCGTCCTAGTTCATCCAGCTTGCCGCGCGGAGTCGCGAAACCTTAACCGGAGCACTGCCGTGTGTTAAAACGGTTAAGCCCAGTGAGGAGGTTAGTAAGTGCTTCAAGTGAACCGCAATCGCAATTTTGGTTCCTTATTATTTTTAGGCGGCATCCTATCTCTGTTTCTTCCCGCCGAAGTGCATGGACAATACACTTCTTACACCATCTCCACGATAGCAGGGGAATATAGCGCCGGCGCCGGCTACAACGGAGACAATGGGCGCCAAGCCACCAACGCTCAACTCAGTTCGCCTTCCGGCGTCCTGTTCGACTCGGTTCATAACATCCTGTACATTGCCGATACCGGCAACAATCGCATTCGGACAGTGGTTTCCGGAAAGATCAACACGGTAGCGGGCGATGGGGTGGGCGGCTATTCCGGAGATGGAAAGAGCGCTACCGGCGGCGAGCTCGAGGCGCCATACGCGTTGGCACTCGATTCCTCCTTCAATCTGTACATCGCCGATTTTGGCAACGAAGTCGTGCGCCAGGTAACCCCCAGTGGCATTATCAATACCGTAGCCGGCGATAACACTTTGGGACCCGGCAATTCGGGCGACGGCGGAGCGGCCACCGGCGCACAACTCAACACCCCGGCGGGGGTGGCCGTGGACAGCGCCGGAGATCTGTACATCGCCGACACCTTCAATAATGAAGTGAAGATCGTGACCCCCGACGGCAACATCAATATTTTCGCCGGCACCCTGGGGCAGGGGTATAAAAGCGATGGCGTACCGGCCACCAGTACCAGCCTCTACACGCCGACCGGTCTTGCCTTGGACGCGGCGGGCAATCTGTACATCGCCGATAGCCACGACAATCGTATTCGCAAGGTATCGAAGAACGGGATTATCGCCACGGTCGCCGGCAACGGCACGCCCGGCTACAGCGGAGACGGCGGGCCGGCCACCAAAGCCGAAATCGATCGGCCGCAGGGCATCGCGGTGGATGGCAACGGGAATTTGTTCATCGCCGACTATGACAACTCCGTCATTCGCGAAGTGACCACGGACGGCAACATCCACACCGTCGCCGGCAACTACACGCTGAGTGGCTATTCGGGCGATGGCGGTGCGGCCACCAGCGCCGCGCTCAACTACCCCTATGGCGTATGCGTGGACACCTCCGGCAACGTTTACATAGCCGATTTCGGCAACAACGTAATCCGCATGTTGACCCCGGCGGCACCCGCGGCGCTAACGCAGGTGATCAGCGCTTCGGCCTTCGGCGCGCTGCCGGCGGCCGCGCCCGGCTCCTGGATCGAAATCTACGGCCCCAATAATCTGGCTTTCGATTCCCGCACGTGGACGGGCGCCGATTTCAAAGGCTCGACCGCCCCGACTCAACTGGATGGGACCAGCGTCACGGTCGGCGGACAGCCCGCATACATCTGGTACATCAGCGGCAGCCAACTAAACGTTCAGGTGCCTTCGGGCGTCGCGACCGGGCAGCAGCCGGTCGTCGTGAAATCGCCTTCCGGCAGCACCGCCGCATTCAACGTCACGGTGAACGCCACCGAGCCGGCATTGTGGGCGCCGCCCGCCTTCAAGATCAACGGCACGCAATATGTGGGCGCCACATTCAGCGACGGGTCTTTTGTGCTGCCGCCGGGCGCCGTGGCGGGCTTGACCTCGCGCCGGGCAAATCCGGGAGACGTGATCACGCTGTGGGGAATCGGGTTCGGCAACGTGACACCGAATACCCCCGCCGGCCAGATAGCCTCCGGGCAAACCAGCCTGACGGCGAGCCCGGTCTTTTCCTTCGCGGGAACCGCCGCCGCCACACCGGGCTATGCGGGGCTGGCGCCCGGTAGCGTGGGGCTGTACCAGTTCAATGTAACGGTTCCCACAGTGGCCGCCAGCGATGCAGTTCCGTTGACGTTCACATTGAACGGCGCAAGCGGCGCACAAACGCTCTACATCGCGGTGCAATAAAAAAAGCCGGCCCCGGGGAGCCGGCATAAACTGACGCGCCAAAGACCGTTCCCCCCGAACGGCGCTCCAGCCGCGTCTTCAGTTGCATCCGACTCCAGACAAAGCGGCTGGGTTGCAGAACGTTTCAGGACAGTGTTCGCGAACGTACGTTTTGGGGCCAGTGCGATGTCTAAGATGAGGCACTTTGGTTCTCTTTGCCGCTTCTCTGGATGTGAGCCTGGAACTGACTAACTCCCTTCGAGCAATAACGGCGCTCGCCGTGATCTCGATCTCCCCTTGTCTGGGTTGGCTTCCCGTCTGCGCAGCTTCACCAGATCCCATACCGCAGGCCCGGTCTTTACCCCTGTCCAGAAACCATCTCGCAGCCAACCTCATGAGCGTGCCGTTAAGTTTCGAGCCGAACCGGGGGCAGGTATCCTCCGCGGTTCAATTTCTCGCGCGCGGTTCGGGTTACGCGCTCTTCCTCACCTCGAGCGAGGCCGTTCTGAACCTGGAGCGGCAACACCAGACGCCCGCCGCATCCATCGACACCCTGCGCATGGGCCTGATCGGTGCAAACCCCAACGCACACGCGGAGGGGCTTGCCCGTCAACCCGGCGTGGTCAGCTATTTCATCGGCAACGATCCCGCAAGGTGGCGCACCGGCATCCCGACTTATGGCAAGGTCAATTACGCCCAGGTCTATCCCGGCGTGGATCTTGTCTTCTACGGGAATCAGCGGCAGTTGGAGTACGATTTCGTGGTGGCCCCGGGTGGCGACGCCGGCCGCATCGCATGGCGCATCGCCGGCGCCCGCGCCGGCGTCGATGCGGAGGGCAATCTGACGTTGCGTACGGCTAACGGCCCGGCCGGCTTCAAAAAACCGGTTGTGTACCAACTGGATGGCGATACGAAAACCAGCGTCGAGGCTTCGTTCGCCGTCGCCGGTAACGAAATCCGCTTCCGGCTTGGCAGCTACGACCATTCGAAAGCCCTGATCATCGATCCCGTGCTCACCTATGCCAGCTATCTTGCCGGCTCGGGCACCGATCACATCGGCCAGACCACCGGACCAGGCGTCAGTACCCCCGGCACGTCGCAGGGAATCGCGATCGATAGTGCCGGCAGTGCCTACGTGACGGGAAACACTTTCTCCGTCGACTTCCCCATCACGCAGAAAGCCTACATGGGCGCGCCTCCAACCAAGATGACGGGAGTCCAACCCGGGGAATGGCCTTCGGTGTTCGTGACGAAATTCAGCCCCGATGGCAGCTCGCTGATCTATTCCACTTACCTGGGCGGCGAAGGTTCGGATTACGCTTTCGGCATAGCGGTGGATTCCGGTGGCAATGCCTATATCACCGGTCAGACAAACTCGGTCAGGTTCCCGGCCACCGTGGGATCGTACCAGACCGTCTGCGACCCGGCGCCTAACAACAACTCGGCGGCCGCCGGCGCGCCAAGCTGCAATTCCGCGAATATCTCCGCCTATGTTACTAAGTTGAACTCCACCGGAACCGGTATTGTATATTCCACGTTTCTGGGCGGCTACGCCTACCAGTACGCGACCGCCATTGCCGTCGATAGCGCCGGCCGCGCCTACATCGCTGGCAACGAGGAGGTTTCTTGCTCCGCCGGCTATGCCTACCAAGGCTGCTTCCCAACCACTGCCGGCGCGGTAATCAGCGGAACCCAGACTGTGGGAGGCGACCCCCAATTCGCTTTCGTTGCGGCATTCGATCCCACCGGCGCTCAACTGCTCTATTCCACTATCTTGGGCGACACGAATTTCAAGTGTGTCAACGGTTGCGGCGGCGATACCTATGGCACCGCGGTCGCGGTGGATGCCAACGGCTACTTCTATCTGGTCGGCGAGACCAAGGCCGCTAAGCTGCCGACCACCGCCGGCGTGATTCAGCCCAACGGCAGCCCTCTGGGCAGCACGGGGACGTATGTGCAGTCCTGGCGCGGCTTCATTGCGAAGTTCACTCCCGTCACTTCCGCCGGCGGAGCATCGCTGGCCTACTCCACCTACCTTGGCGGGCAAACTGGGAATACAGGCGACTTCATCAGCGGCATCGCCATCGATAGCTCGAGCAATGCCTATGTCGCCGGCTATACGAATTCCACGGATTTCCCCGTGACGGCCGGCGCTTTTGGCACCGTTTGCGGGCCGAATGGGCAGACCTGCGCGGCAGCCCACGTGACCAAACTGAATCCCACCGGCACCAAGATCCTGTGGTCCACCTATGTGGGAGACGCCCGGCAGGATGGAAGCGACGCCTTCTTCTTCACGGGACCTGTTCAATTGGATGGGAGCGGCAACGTTTACATTATCGGGCAGAGCGGGGGGCCAGGTTTTCCCACCGTCAATCCCGTTGAGCCAACCCCAGCCGGCGGATCCCAGGAAGTCCTCGTCGCCGAACTGGACCCCACAGGCACAAACCTGCTTTTCGCGACACGCATCGGATCCGGCGGGATCCACACGGTGAACCCAGCCGGGCTGGCAGTCGACTCAGCCGGCCACATCTATCTCGCCGGCAATGTAGTCGGCCAGGGCCTGATCACGACTCCCGGCGCATTTCAGACGACCTCCAACGATAGCGTGGGGTGCTGCTACCACGGCTTTGTCGCCAAGATCACACCCGACGCGACGCCGGGCCTGGAATCCGGCACCGTCGCCAACGGCGCGACGTACATCGCCGGCGGCCTTGTGCCGGGCTCGTGGGCGCAGGTCAAGGGCGTGAATCTCAGCCCTACCACGCGCATCTGGGCCGGATCCGATTTCAACGGCCTCGGCAATAACTTGCCCACCAACCTGAGCGGAGTTCAGGTGACCGTCAACAACCAGGCGGCCGCCGTCTATTACATCAGCCCCAACCAGATCAGCTTCCAGGTGCCGGCGGGAATCTCGGGCGCAGCGTCGGTGCAGGCGATTAACAACGGCCAGATTACCGGCGCCATCACCGGCGCGGCGGCAGCCAATTCGCCCGGCATTTTTCCGGTGATCGTGAACGGAGTCAATTACGCCGCCGGCGTCTTCCTCGATGGCAAGCTGGTCGGCGACCCGGCCAATGGCGCTGTTTTCCGCAGCGCCGTGGCCGGCGATACGATACAACTTTTCGCTACCGGCCTGGCCGCATCGCAGGCGGGGACGCTGGTTTCGTTGACGCCTGTGAGCGGTGTGACGGTGACCCTCGGCAGCACCGTCATTACACCGAGCTTTGCCGGCCTGGTGGCCCCAGGAGAATTTCAGGTCAACTTCACGGTGCCGCAGACTTTCGCGTCGCTGGCTTCGGGCTTATACCCCGTCTCGGTTACCGTCAACGGTGTGACCTCGCCGGCGACCATCAACTCGTCGCCCCCGGGTCCGGTCGTGATTCCGATCGGCCACTGAGCCGCGCCGACCTCCTAGTCGCCGATGAGGCTCAACTGGCGCGGGTCTGGAGCGTTGCGGGGCGCCACCAGCTTCTGGAGGTCGTCGTGGCTGGGATTAAAGCGCCGGATGAGCTGGTTCAACCGGATGGAGGCCTCCCAGATATCGAAGAGCAGGGTGCAGCGAGGGCACGTTCCTTTGATGCCGGCTCGCCCGTCGACGGCCGGATTGTATCGCTTGTGCCTGGCGCAACGGCCATCGAATTTACGGGATCGAATCTTCACGCTAGCGAGGCGCCAGGCCTCGAGTTAGTGGAATTTGACGTTCTCATTGTAACGCGGGTTGCGAGCGAGGCGGCGGGTGTCCGTCGTCTGCGATCTCCGCGGCGCTTCGGGCGGGCGCGGCCGTCACTCATGGCACGCATGCTTTCCCCGGAGCATAAGAGGGCGTCTCTCAAGCCGCTACAATATTTGCGGCCATCGTTCGTCTTTAGAAGCGGATGAACGATTCGAGCATCACTTCGATGAGCGAGCGAGACCGCCGGATTTCAGAGATCGTTGCGGAAGAACAGTCTCGGTTACGCAGTTTCATCCGCCGGCGCGTGCCCGATCCCGCCGATGTTGACGACATACTGCAGGAGGTTTTCTATCGGCTGGTGGAAGCCAATCGCCTTCTGATGCCGATCGAGCACGTGACCGGCTGGCTTTTTCGCGTCGCACGCAATTACATCACCGACCTTTTCCGCAAGAGCCGGCCACAGACCTTTAGCGACCGGGCGGTTGAGGATGAGAACGGCGAACTGCTGCGCATCGAAGATTTGCTGCCATCTCCGGAGGCCGGTCCGGAAACGCAATACATTCGCCGCGCGCTTCTGGTGGAGTTGGAGGCTGCGCTCGGCGAGTTGCCCGACGAACAGCGGAAAGTGTTCGTAGCTCACGAAGTTGAAGGGCGCAGCTTTAAAGAGTTATCGGTGGAAACCGGCGTAAGCGTCAACACTCTGCTCTCGCGCAAGCGGTACGCCGTGCTTCATCTGCGTCAACGGTTGCAGAGCATATATCAGGAGTTTACGCGGAAGTGAGGAATAGTATGAAGAAAAGAAAATGGATATTTGTGGTCGCCCCGCTGGCCCTGGCGCTTTTCATCGCCATCGGCGGCGAAGTCGTGCTGAAACTGTGGAACTGGCTGCTGCCGGCGATGTTCGGATGGCGGCAAATTACCTTCTGGCAAGCTCTGGGACTGCTGGCGCTCTGCCGGATTCTGTTCGGAGGCTTCGGCGCCCACGGCCCATACCGCCCCGATTTTCGGCGGAAGATGGCGGAAAAGTGCGAGCGGATGACGCCGGAAGAACGGGAAAAGCTCCACCAACAGCTTCACGATCGCTGGGGCGCCGCTCCGCCCCCGGAATCGAACCCGAGCGCGTAATCGCGGCCGCGGAGCACTACTTCGAAATCATTCCGATCGTCCGCAGCCAGGTTTCCGTTAACTGAGGCCATCCGGTAATCGGAAACTTCGTGGGACGCAGCCCGAAGGCATGTTTGCCTTCCGCGTATAGATGCATTTCCACGGGAACCCCGGCGTTCTTCAGCGCAATGTAGTACACCAGCGAGTTGTTGATGTTGTCCACGGGGTCATTCTCGGCCTGCACTAAAAAGGTCGGAGGCGTCCGGCGGGTGACGGGAACGTCCGGATTCAACTCAAACTTGTTGTCGGAAATCCAGAGATGCCCCGGATAAAGGGCCACCGCGAAATCCGGGCGGCAGCTTTCCTTGTCGGCCGCATCTACAGCCGGGTACAAACGTTGGTCAAAGTGCGTGCTGATGGCTGCGACCATATGCCCGCCCGCCGAGAATCCGAGCACGCCGATTTTGTGCGGATCGACATGGTACGCCGCGGCGTGGAAGCGGACCAGCCCCAGTGTCCGCTGCGTGTCTTCGAGCGCCATGGGGGCTTTCGGGTTCACCTGACAATTACATTGCGCATTCCACTGCGGCCCGGAGTGCGGCACGCGGTACTTCAAGAGCACACATGTGATCCCTCTTGACGTCAGCCAGTCACAGACCTCGGTGCCTTCCAGATCGATGGCCAGAGCCTGATAGCCCCCGCCAGGAAACACGAGTACCGCAACGCCCGTATTGTTTCGCTCCGGCGAATAGACCGTCATGGTGGGTCGTGAGACGTTGCCGACGTCTCCCGGTTTCGCGGTTTCGGTGCCGGCCGGCGGACCAAACTGCGCATCGGGCACCGCCCCCGGCCATATCGGCACTTGCGTATGTCCCGGCGATGGCTGCCAGCCAGGTGTCTGCGCGCTCAGACTGCCAAACGCAAACACGACACATAGAGAACAGATCAAAGGCTTCATCGCAATCCCCACATAGGCAGGATACAGCAAGACGAACTCCGGTCTAGAAGGGAGGGTCCGCCCCGTTGCGGCGACGCTGGTACAATGCGACTGAATGCCTTCCGCTCGCCGGGTACGTTGGGCGAAGATTCGCGTAACCGCGGTTACGATTGCCGCCTTGGCTATCCTTTCGGTGCTGGCCTATCTTCTGACCGGGGGGACAGTGTTCCAGGCAACCGATACGCTCTACCTCTATATTCCGGACGCGACGGGGATCGAGAAGGGGTCGTTGGTGCGGGTGGATGGCATCGATGCGGGGAAGGTCGAAAGCGTGGAATTGTCGGGCTCGCGGCAGCCGGAACGCGTGGTCCGGTTGGTTCTGACGATCAAACACAATCGGCTGGAAAGCATCACATCGGATTCGACGGCGGAGATCAGCTCGGAAACGGTCATCGGCGACAAATATGTGGATATCACCAGTCATCGAAGTCCAGTGCATCTGCGGGCGGGCGGCGAGATCCAGTATAGGGCTCCCACGGACATCATGAAGAGCCTGGACCTGCAGCAGTTCGAAGCGCAGTTACGAATCGTGGAAGCCACGTTGGATGACATCGAAGCGGGCCGGACGCAGGTGGGGCAGTTCGTCAAGGGCGACCAGATGTATCGCGACCTGCAAAGGCGACTGGGGCAATTGGCGGCCGGTATCCATAAAGCGATCAACACCACGGGGGCGGTGGGCCAGGTGGTCTATTCAGACGCCTTGTACCAGCAAATCGCGGTGCCGCTCACGCGGCTCGATGAGACGCTGGCGCGGATCGCGTCGGGTCCAGCGATGCGCGATACGGGGCAATACGACGAGCTGGTGCGCGCGGCGTCGGATTTCCGCAAGACGATTGCCGGGATGCGGGCGGGAGCATTTTTCAGTTCCGACGCATTGTACGTGGATTGGAACCGGAACCTGGGCGCGCTGATCGCGCGGGTGGACGAGATAAGCGCGGGACCGGCGTTCAACTCGTCCGCCGTTTACGACAGCCTCAATGGGTGGGCGCGCGAGATGGAGAGCTCGGTGCGCGATTTTCGGGAGCACCCGGAGAAGTACATGCGGCTCAAAGTATTCTGAGGCCAATTACTGTTGCGGGGGTGGTTGGGTTGGCGCGGAAGGCTGCGTTTCCACTCCGATGGGCTCGCCGGAGACCACCATATCGACGCGGCGGTTTTGTTGGCGGCCGGAGGGCGTGTCGTTAGAGGCGACGGGATCGCTCTTGCCGAGTCCGACCGAGGCGAGCGACTCCGGCGGGACCCCTTGGGCAGTGAGATAGGAACGGACGGAATCGGCGCGCTGTTCGGATAGGTTCATGTTGTACTCGTCGGTACCGATGTTGTCGGTGTGGCCTTCCAACTGGACCTTCAGACCGGGATAGGCGAGGAGAATGCCGGCCACTTTGGCGAGCTTTTCGCGGGCGCCGGGTTTCAGGGTGTACTTGTCGAAGTCGAACAGGACGTCGCTGAGATTGACAATGAGGCCGCGCTGGGTTTCGCGGGTTTCCAGGATCGTGTTGAGCTGCTGGCGAAGGCGTTCGCGCAGGGCGGCTTTTTCGGCCTCGGCCTGCTGGCGGGCGGCATTGGCTTGTAGCGCCGTCTGGCGCTCCTTTTCGGCCTGGGCTTGAGCGGTCTGTTGTTGGGCCAGGGCTTCGGCGCGGGCCCGGTCGGCGGCGGCCCTTTCGGCGCGGGCCTGACCGGCGGCTTGCTCGGCTTCAGCCTTGGCTTTTTCGGCCTGGGCCGTGGCGAGTTCGGCGGCCCGGCGCTGGGCGTCGGCCTGCTCGCGGGCCTGCTGCTCGATGCGGGCTTTCTCGGCGTCGGCTTGGGCTTGGGCGCGCTCGTTGGCGCGCTCTTCCTCTTCCATCTTGCGGAAGGTGATGATGCGGGCGTCCTCAGCCATTTGGGCGGCTTCGCGCGCGTCGCTTTCGGATTCCTTGCGATTCTTCGAGCCGCGGAGGAAACCTTCGGCGTTGCTCAGGTCGGTGGTGGCTTTCTGAAAGGTGTCCGGGGCGTATTTTTCGGCGCCGGCGAGGCGGGCGATTTCGACGGCGTTTTCCGCTTCGGCGAGTTGCAAGGGACCTTTGGGGTTGATCCTTACGGGCGTGTATTGGACGCGATTCCACACGTATTGGCCGCGTTGCAGCAACTGGTACTTGGCGTCCACTTCCTCGATGGTTCCGAGGGTGTCCTTGCGAAGAAAATTCTCGGCGACGACGACATCGCTGGGTTGGGTGACGGCGAAATAGGGCTCGGCGGTAACGATGAGGCCGAAAGTTTGCAGATCGGTGGTGGAGAGGAGCTTGGCGTGGTCTCCCCCCAAGGCTATTTCGCCAAGGTTGATGGCGCGGCCTTCGGGAGTGACGGCCCAGAGCACGTAGGTCATGTATTCGGGTCCGAACTGGGCGGCGGGTCCCAGGCGGTTGAGCGAGGTTTCGATTTTGGTGGAACCCATTTCACTCTTCACGTCGGCTTCACCGCGGGCGGCGGGCATCAGCTCGGTGCCCCGGAAATCGATGTGGGTGGTGCCCGAGCGGTGGTGGTAATTGACGGCCTTCACGGTACGGGAAACCACGGTGACGTGGAAAATGGGGGTGGGTTGCGCGCCGCTGGCGGCAGGTGGGGTGGGCTGATTCTGGGTGGGATTGGGAACTTGTTGGGCGTAGAGGGCGCAGAACGCGGCCAGCAGACCAGCGAGAATCTTCATTTGTTCGTGACCTCGCGCCGGGAATATGCAAACAGTGACCCAGTGTGAAAAGCACAACAGAAGAGCGGGCAGGCTTCCGCCCCACGATCTTGTACTATCAAAGTTGCCCTCGATAGATTTCGAAGTTGTCGCCGAATGTTCCTCTACCCGCGCCCGGGCGGGGTTGCTCCATACCGCGCATGGAACGATCGAGACTCCGGTCTTTATGCCGGTGGGCACGCAGGGCACCGTTAAAGGGCTTAGTTCACGGGATTTGGCGGAGGACCTGGGAGCGCGGATTCTGCTGGCCAATACCTATCACCTCTATCTCAGGCCGGGGGCGGAGCTGATTGGACGGCTGGGCGGGCTGCACCGGTTCATGGATTGGCCGCACGCCATCCTCACGGATTCGGGAGGGTACCAGGTGTTCAGCCTGAGCGGTCTGCGGAAGATCGACGAACGCGGCGTGGTGTTTCAATCGCACTTGAACGGCGATCTCCACACCTTCACACCGGAATCCACGGTGGATGCGCAGCTCGCCTTGGGGAGCGACATCCTGATGGTGCTGGATGAATGCCCGGAATACCCGGTGAGCCATGAGTCCGTGCGCGAAAGCATGCATCGCACGGTGCGGTGGGCGCGCCAGGCGCGGGAGCATTTCCTGGGGCGAACGCGCGATGGGCAATCGTGCCACGCGCTGTTTCCGATCGTGCAGGGCGGCATGTACGCCGATCTACGGCGGGAGTGCGCGGCGGCGCTGGTGGACCTGGCGGCCGAGGGATATGCCATCGGGGGGCTTTCGGTGGGCGAGCCGCGGCCGCTGAGCATGGAAATGGTGGAGGCTACCGAGGCCATTCTGCCGCGCGCGCGGCCGCGCTATGCCATGGGGGTGGGGATGCCGGACGAATTGGCGGAATATGTGGCGCGCGGCGTGGACATGATGGATTGCGTGCTTCCCTCGCGCAATGCGCGGAATGGGTGTTTGTTTACTTCGCAAGGGAAGATCTCGATCAAGCACGCGCGCTATAAAGAGGATGGCCGGCCGGCCGATGAAAAGTGCAAATGCTATACTTGTAGCAGATACACCCGAGCATACCTTCGGCATTTGTTCCTGGCGGGAGAAATCCTGTACGCGATGTTGGCGACGCGGCACAACATTTGCCGGTATCTTGACATCATGCGTGAGATTAGGCACGCTATAATATCGGATTCGTTCCCTGAATACTTGAGGAGTGTGCGCTCGGCGTCTGTCGATGCCGGCTAACTCCTACTATTGGTCGTAACGTGGTTCTAAACCTGTTTCTGCAAACGGCGCCGTCCGGCAGCTCCTTCCTGGGACTCTTACCCATTCTCCTTATTTTTGGGATCTTCTATTTCCTGTTGTTCCTTCCCATGCAGCGCCAGCGCAAGCAGCAGGCGAAGATGCTCGCGGGCTTGGAAAACGGCGCCGTGGTGGTGACCACGGGCGGGATTATCGGAACGATCGTGGCCATCGAAGGCACCGACACGCTGATATTGCGTGTGAAGCCGGACAACGTGAAGATCCAGGTGACGCGGGCATCGGTTTCAAGCCTGGTCACGGGCGAAACGAAGAAATCGTAATCGTAGTAGAGTAATTTACAGGCTTTAAACTCCCATGAAAAAGAATTTGACGGCGCGAACCGTAGTCATCGTTGTGACGATCCTGCTGTGCGTGTTCGGCATCATCGGTTTCCCCACGTCGAAGGCGGCCCTGATGCAGAACCTGAAAGACAACATCCGGCTGGGGCTGGACCTGAAGGGCGGCAGCCACCTGGTGCTGGAAGTACAGGTACAGGACGCCGTCAAAGCCGAAGCGGATCAAACGATGGAGCGGATGAAGGAGGACATGCGGAAGCAGAACATCCAGTTCGTCAGCATGGACCGCAACGATCCGCAGGCGGTGGCCGACGCCGATAACGTGGTCATGACGATTAAGGGCATACCGGTGAGCGCCACCACGGCCTTTCGGAGCATGGTGAGCGACCACTATCCGAACTACGTGTTGAGCGCCGTCAACTCGACGGACTACACCATGCGGCTGAAGCCCTCGGAGCTGATCGCGTTGAAGCGCGACACGGTGCAGCGCACCATCGACACCATCGACAACCGCATCAATCAGCTCGGCGTGGCGGAATCGGCGGTGCAGCAGTACGGGCAGGCGGGCGCCGATTACCAGATTTTGGTGCAACTGCCGGGCGTGGACGATCCGGCGCGGGTGAAGGAGTTGATCGGGACGGCGGCGGTTCTGGAACTCGACGAAGTAAAAGAAGGCCCATTTCCCAGCCGCGATGCGGCGTTGGCGCAGCATGGCGGCATACTGCCTCTCAACAGCCGGCTGGTTCGAGGCAAGCCGCGCGGCAACGCGCAGGAAGAGTGGTACATGATCGGGCGGCCGCCGGTGGTAAACGGAACCGAGATGCGCAACGCACGGCCGGGGCAGGACGATTACCGCAAGTGGGAGACCAACTTCACGCTGTCGCCCGACGCCGGGAAGCGTTTCGGCGCTTTCACCGAGAAGCACATCCAGGATCGGCTGGCGGTAGTGCTCGACAACCAGATTGTGAGCGTGGCGACGATTCAATCCAGGATTGAGGATTCGGGGCGGATTACCAACCTGGGCAGCGAAGAAGAGGCCGACGACTTATCGAAGTATCTGCGTTCGGGTTCGCTGCCGGCGGGGGTGAAGTACCTGGAAGAGAATTCGGTGGGACCGTCGTTGGGAGCGGATTCGATTCGCGAAGGCATTCAGGCGGGCATCGCCGGTTTGGCGGCGGTAGTACTGGTAATGCTGGTCTATTACAAGCGAAGCGGGATTAACGCGGTGCTGGCGCTGCTGCTGAACACGGTAGTGCTGCTGGCGGCGATTTCGTACTTTCATGCGGCGCTCACGCTGCCGGGGATCGCGGGCGTGATCCTGACCATCGGTATGGCGGTGGATTCGAACGTCCTGATTTTCGAGCGTATTCGCGAGGAATTGCGGACCGGGAAATCGGTTGTGGCGGCGGTGGACGCGGGGTTTGGCAAGGCGTGGTGGACGATTGTGGATACACACGTTACGACGGTGGTATCCTGCGCCTTCCTGTTCCTGTTTGGAGAGGGTCCGGTAAAGGGGTTTGCGGTAACATTGACGATTGGTTTGATTGCCAACATTTTCACGGCGGTGTTCGTATCGCGGACCATTTTCGAGTATGAGTTGACTGGCCGGCGCCGGATGGAAGCGTTGAGTATTTAGGATTGTCAGGTTTTCCCCCGGGTAGCGGGGAACAAAAAATAAAGGGCTGGTGTCCAAAGTAATGAACGATACCGGCACGGCAAGCTTTCGATGGAATTATTCAAGAACACGAATTACGATTTTCTAGGCAAGAAGTGGCCGTTCATCATTGCGTCGGTTGTGCTGTCGGTGGCTGGAATCGGAAGCGCGATCAGCAAGGGCGGCCTGAAGTACGGTATCGACTTCAAGGAAGGCGTGCTGATGACCGTCAAGTTCGCCTACGCTCCGCCGCTCGATAAGATTCGCAGCGCCATGTCGCACTCGCCCAAGATTACGGGCGAGGTGACGGTGCAGAACCTGACGGGGAGCGGGTCGCAAAACACGGTCGAGATCGGCACCGAAGCCGTCAACGAGGGACAGATGAACGTGAATCGCCAGGACATGGCGGACGTTCTGACGGCGACTTTCGGGCAGCCGGGGTCGGGAAAGCTGGATTTCGACAATGCCGGCCATGACGCTTTGGCCGACCGTCTGCGGGACGCGCTGGCCCGCAACAGCGTGCCCATGTCCGAGCCGCAAATCCAGGACCTGGTGAACAATCTGCTGGACGCGCGCGACCGGCAGCATTCCGGCCTGATTGCAGATTTTTCACAACTCGCCTCCGTTCCTGGGATGAATACTGGTATTATGAACACTCTTAAACAGGAGTGTTATCTGGCTCCCTTTCATATCGCGGGAACACAGATGGTGGGTCCGAAGGTCGGGGCGGAGTTGCGCACGAAGGCCATCATGGCCACGCTGTACGCGCTGGCGGGCATGCTGGCGTATATCGCGTTCCGCTTCGAGTGGATCTACGGTTTGGGCGCGGTGATCGCGTGTTTCCACGACACCATCATCACGGTAGGGTTATTCTCGATATTCAACAAAGCGATCGATATGACGGTGATCGCGGCGCTGTTGACCCTGGTGGGCTATTCGATGAACGATACGATCGTGATTTTCGACCGCATTCGCGAGAACCTGAAGTTTTCGCGGCGGGAGCCCCTGGAAGCGGTGATGAACCGGGCTGTGAACCAGACGCTGAGCCGGACGGTGATGACATCGGGCTTGACGTTTCTGACGGTGATCGCGCTGTTTCTGTTTGGCGGGCCGGTGTTGAGCAATTTCTCGTTCGCGCTGGTTTGCGGAATTATTGTGGGTACGTATTCGTCGGTATTTGTTGCCAGCCCGATCGTGCTTTTCTGGCATAATTACGCGGATAGGGGTGGAAAGACAGCCCCGGCGCCGCCTTCTTCCGCCGCGAGGCCGGAGGGTGCACGGAAAAGCCCGGCGAAGGCTGTAAAGTAAGGCAGGGCCCGCGGGATCCACTGGCCGGTTTCGCGGGGACATGGGAAAGGACGCTCTTATGTTCGAGCAGACATTTGTTTCGACGGGAAAAACCAACAAGACCTGGACGGTTCTGTTATCGACTTTCGTCCAACTGGTCTTGCTCGGCGTGTTTATCATTCTGCCGATGATTTATTTCGACGTGTTGCCGGCGGCTACCCTGACGAGTTTCCTGGTGGCGCCGCCACCGCCGCCACCGCCGCCGCCTCCTCCGGCTGCGACGCCAGCCCCCAAGGTTGTGAAAGTGATTCCGCGGCAATTCGACGCCGGCAAGCTGATGCAACCGAAATCGATTCCTAAAGAGATTGCGCAGATCAGGGAAGACGAGCTGCCTCCTCCCACCGCCGGTGTGAGCGGTGTGGTAGGCGGGGTGGCCGGCGGTTTATCGGGCGGGTCTTTAGGCGGCGTGCTGGGCGGCATCATCTCGTCGGGCAACGCGGCACCGCCTCCTCCGCCCCCGCCGCCGAAAGCCGTGGTTCCGCAGCGTATCCGCGTAGGCGGCAATGTGCAGGCGGCCAACCTGATCAACGGTCCGAAGCCGAATTATCCGCCGCTGGCCAAGCAGGCGCGCATTTCGGGCACGGTGGAGTTGAGCGCGGTCATCGGCAAGGACGGCCGGGTGCAGGACCTGAAAGTGGTCAGGGGCCATCCGCTGCTGGTGCAGGCGGCCTTGGACGCGGTGAAGAATTGGGTGTATCGACCGACCCTCCTGAATGGGGAGCCGGTGGAAGTTTCAACGACGATCGATGTGAATTTTACGTTGAGCCAATAGCAGTAACCCGGGCGGTCCAGGTTGGACGCCGGTTAGTGAAGGTAACAATTTCAACTCGCAGGAGAGACAAACAGAATGTTCGCGCATTTGCATATTGCGGTGTTTTACATGCTCCAGGAGGTCGGGTGGGACCCGGTACACCTGTGGGCGCAGATGGGCACGCTCGCCAAGTGTGTCGTTATCCTACTGTTCATCATGTCGGCCTATTCGATCGGCGTGATGATCGATCGCTTAATGGCTTACAGCGCCGCCCGTAAGCAGTCTCGCCAATTTGCTCCGGCGGTGGCCGGCGCGTTGCGCGAAGGCAAGCTGGATGAAGCCGTAAAGATTGCCGACCGGTACAAGAAGAGCCACCTGGCAAAGGTTGTGGTGGCGGGTCTGCAAGAATTCCAGGCGCACCAGATTTCGACCGAGATCCCGGGAGAAGAGATCGATGCTTCGAAGCGCGCCTTGGAGCGCGCCGAAGCCATCGTTCACGCCGAATTGAAGCGCGGCGTTTCCGGCCTGGCGACCATCGGTTCCACGGCTCCGTTCGTGGGTCTGTTCGGAACGGTGGCGGGCATCATCAACGCGTTCAAGGGCATTTCGACCGAGAAGTCTACCGGCCTGGGCGCGGTGGCAGGCGGTATTTCGGAAGCCCTGGTGACGACCGCTATCGGACTTTTCGTGGCCATCCCGGCAGTCTGGATGTACAACTATTTCACGAACAAGATCGAAGCGTTCGACGTGGAAATGGGGAATTCCAGTTCCGAATTGATCGACTATTTCCTGAAGCGTTCGCAGCGCGGCTCCGCGGTGCGCAAGTAACGGCGCGCGCGAGTCGGCCGTGAATAGATGGATCCGGCGAGTTGAATCGGGGGGAGCCTCTCGAGAGGCTCCTCTTTCGGCCGCCGAGGTCCGGGAGAAACATAATGGATGATTTCAAGGTACAAAAAGCCCCACCGCCGGTGTCGGACATCAACGTCACCCCCATGGTGGACGTGATGCTCGTGCTGCTGATCATTTTCATGGTGATCACGCCTATGTTGTCGAAGGGTGTCACCGTGGACATGGCGAAGACACACAATCCGATCCCCATGGCCGCCGCGGACAAGAGCGACGCAGTGGTGATCGCCGTTACCAAAGACGGCAGGACCTATCTCAACACGACCCAGGTGCCGCCCGATCAACTGACGCCCAAAGTGAAGGACATGTTGACCAACCGGCTGGATAAAGAAGTTTTCGTGCGGGCCGATCAGCGGGCGAAGTACCAGCTGGTGCTGGACGTAGTACAGAATTTGCAGGCGGCCGGCGTGGATCAGATCGGCCTTTTGACCGAACAGATTCAGGAACGTAATCCCCGCCCGACGGCCGCGAGCGGCGGGTAGTAGGACTTGAGAAAAAGGATCTATCTTTAAGGAGCAATATTATGGGAATGGCAGTTGGCGCGTCGGGTGGCGTAAAATCCGACATCAATATGACGCCCATGATCGACGTCCTTCTGGTGCTGATCATCATTTTCATGGTGATTACGCCGTTGACGCCGAAGGGGCTGGAGGCGCTGGTGCCGCAACCGCCTCCGCCCGGCACGCCGCCGAGCGCGGCCGATCTGCGCACCGTAGTGATCAGTGTCAACGCGGATCACACCATGATGATCAATCAGGAACAGACCGACGATCAACACCTGGGGACCCGACTGGAGGAGATCTTCAAGACGCGCGCCGAACGCGTGGTTTTCGTGAAGGGCGATCCCAACCTGGAGTTCAACTGGGTGGCGAAGGTGATCGACATCGCACACGGCGCGCAGATCGACAAAGTCGGGCTGATGGGCTATAAGGATCTTCAATAGGAGCTCGATAGTCGATGCGCAAATTCACATACATTGTCGCCGTTGGCGCGCTGGTCCTGATGGGCACGAGCTGCCGGCAACTGAAATCGCGCGATCAGGTCAATCAAGGTGTGCAGGCCTTCAAGAGCGCCCAGTATCCGCAAGCGGTCGAGCATTTCAAGCAGGCCGTGGATCTCGATCCGGGCTTCGTTTCGGCCCGGCTGTACCTGGCCACCGCTTACATGCAGCAGTATATTCCGGGCGCCGAATCGCCCGAGAACGTGCAGATGGCAACGGCTGCCTACGATCAGTTCCAGAAGGTGCTGGAGCAGGATCCGAAGAACCTGGTGGCGATTGCATCCATCGCCAACCTGTACCTCAACCAGAAGAAGTGGGACGAGGCGCAGCAGTGGTTCGAGAAGGAGATTGCGGTTGAACCCAAGAACGCCGACGCACATTACAGCCTGGGGTTCATCTCATGGTCGAAATGGTATCCGGCCTACGGGACGGCCCGCGCCGAGTTGGGGATGAAGCCGGACGATCCCGGCCCCATCAAGGACAAAAAGGTGCGCGAGGAGCTGAAGGAGAAGTACGGTCCGGTCATCGAATATGGACTGCAGAATCTGAACCAGGCTCTGGAGATCAATCCCGAGTACGATGACGCGATGGCCTACGTGAACCTGCTGATCCGCGAGCGCGCCGATTTGGACGACAACAAAGCGGCGTTCGAGGCGGACATCAAGACGGCCGACGGCTGGATGCAGAAAGCCCTCGACACTAAGAAGATAAAGGAAGAGAAGAAGAATAAGCAGACGGGCGGCGGAATTGTGGCCGACCCGAACGCCAAGTAGATCTTCCGCAAGTTACTTATGACCGCTCCCTGACGGCCGCGGCTCAAGCGTTCGGAGCCGCGACCGTGAGGGAGCGGTCGTATTTTGGGACCCTGTTACAATCGAATAAAGTGGCTTCCGAACCTGTCAGCCTGCCGGATAGTGTACGTGTACAGTCTCCGTCCGACCGTGTCGAACAGTTGTACGGCGAACTGGAAACCAAGGTTCGCGAGTACCGTCCCAAGGACGACTTAACCCCACTCCAGAAAGCTTTCCAGTTCGCCCGCCGGTACCACGAGGGCCAGGTGCGGGATTCCGGCGAGCCCTACATGGTGCATCCCATCATGGTGGCCCACATTCTGGCGGACATGCGCATGGATGTGGTGGCCATGGAGACGGGCCTGTTGCACGACGTGGTGGAAGATACCAGCGTGACCGTGGAGCAGGTGCGCAAGGAGTTCGGGGACGAAGTGGCGCGCTCGGTGGATGGGGTGACCAAGCTCTCGAAACTGGATTTTTACTCTGCCGAGGACCGGCAAGCGGAGAGCTTCCGCAAGATGCTGCTGGCCATGGTGGAGGACATCCGCGTCATCATGGTCAAGCTGGCGGACCGCATCCACAACATGCGCACGCTGGGTTACCTGGCGCCGGAACGGCGGGAACGCATCGCGCGGGAGACCATCGAAATCTATGCGCCCATAGCGCACCGGCTGGGGATGGGCAAAGTGCGCGGCGAATTGGAAGATCTCTCCTTCCAGCACATGGAGCCTGATGCGTACAAGGAGATCATCGGCGCAATCGAGAGCCGCCGGCATTCCAACGAGGAGTTTCTGGACGAAATCCGGCGCACGGTGGAAGCGGAACTGCGGCGCGAAGCCATTCCGGCGCGCATCGACGGGCGGGTGAAAAGGCCTTATTCCGTTTTTCAGAAGCTGCGCCGGCAGAAAATTACCGTGGACCAGGTTTACGACCTGATGGCGCTGCGGATCATCACCGATTCGGTGAAGAACTGCTATGCGGCGCTGGGCGTGATCCACAACAAGTGGCGTCCGATTCCGGGCCGTATCAAGGATTTCATCGCGATTCCGCGGCCGAATCTCTATCAATCGCTGCACACATCGGTGGTAGGGCCGCACGGACAAACGTTCGAGGTGCAGATCCGCACCGATGAGATGCACCGCATTGCCGAAGAAGGCATCGCGGCGCATTGGAAGTACAAGGAAGGCCGCAAGGGTCCGGCGGCCGATGACCAGCGGATCGCGTGGCTGCGGCACCTGGTGGAATGGCAGAGGGACATGCAGGACCCCGGCGAGTTCATGTCCACCCTGAAGGTGGACCTGTACCCGGAGGAGGTCTACACGTTCACGCCGCGGGGCAAGGTGATCGTGCTGCCGCGCGACGCCACCCCGATCGACTTTGCCTACGCCATCCACTCCGACGTCGGGAGCACGTGTGTAGGGGCCAAGGTGAACGGGCGCATCGTGCCGCTGCGTTCGTCGCTGCGCAACGGCGACATCGTGGAGATCATGACGCAGCCGGGGCACCAACCGAGCAAGGATTGGCTGGCGTTCGTCAAGACCTCGCGGGCGCGCAACAAGATCAAGCACCTGATCAACGCCAGCGAGCGGTTGAAGGCCATCGAGATCGGCGAGAAGTACCTGGAGAAGGAGGCGCGGCGGCTGGGTGTGCAACTCGGCAGGATCGGGCGGGCGGATCTCGATAAGGTGGCTTCCGAGTACGGGTACAGCAAAACGGAAGACCTGTACGCGGCCCTGGGATATGGCAAGTTTTCGGCGCGCCAGGTGCTGTGCAAGGTAGCGCCGGACCTGGTCAAGGACGATTCGCTGGATGGACGGGTCCCGGCGGGAATAGCGGAACCGGTAACGCCCACGCCGGCGGGCGCGCCGGTTCCAGGCCGTCCCCACGATCACGACGCGGTGATCAAGGTGCGCGGGATGGACGATCTGTTAGTCTATCGCGCCAAATGCTGCAACCCCATCCGCGGGGAAGGTATTGTGGGCTATGTGACGCGCGGCAAGGGAGTGGCAGTGCATTCGCGGATGTGTCCGAACGTGCAGAATTTGATGTACGACGTGGAGCGCAAGATCGAAGTGGAATGGGCGCGCGCGGCGGAAGAGGCATTTCCGGTACGCATCGTGGTGCACACCGACGACCGGCCGGGCATGCTGAACCAGCTTACGTCGGTGCTTTCGGATGAGAACACCAATATTCGCAACCTGGAAGCCAAGGCGGAGAGCGATCTGGATGGCGGGGTGGTGGAGATGACGGTGGATGTCCGCGACAAGAAACAACTGGAGAAGCTGGTATCCGCCATGCGGCGCATATCCGGCGTGCGCGACGTGGAGCGTCTTTTCAATTGATCATGCCTGCCTCTACCGATCCGGAACACATTGCCATATCCAAATCCAAAGGGATCAAGATCGATTGGAAGGATGGGCACCATAGCGAGTACGACCTGGTCTACTTGCGCGACAAATGTCCCTGCGCCGGGTGCACGGGAGCCCATGGCACGCCGCCGCGCCAACCGGAAGCCGCCAATCCGTTTCCGATGTTCAAGCCGGCGCTGAAGATGTGGGAAGTGGAACCGGTGGGCAATTATGCCATCCGCATCAAGTGGAGCGATGGGCACAACGCGGGGATCTACTCCTGGGAACACTTCCGAGAAATCTGTCCGTGTAGAGAATGCGTGGCTGAGTCTTCTCGACCTGTAGGATTATAACAGCCGGAAGTTGACTTCGATCTGCGCGGAAACCGCGACCGGGTGCCCGTCTTTGTAGCCGGGCTTGAACTTCCACTGCTTGACGGCTTCAATGGCTTTCTCGTCGAGCCCCAGACCGAGACTACGAACCACCTGGAGATTGATGGCGCGGCCGCTCGGATCGACGACGATGGCGAGAATGACCGTGCCCTGGTACTTGGCCTTGCGGGCTTCCTCGGAGTATTCGGGTTCCTTCTTGTAGAGCAGCACCGGCGCGGTAACGCCGCCGCCCACGCGGAAGACTCCACCGCCAGCTCCGCCACCTTCACCCGGCCCGAAACCGCCGCCCGATCCCGAACCGACACCGCCGCCGTGTCCCGAGCCGATGCCGCCACCATAGCCGGTGCCGTTAGAGGGCACGCCGAACTTGGAGAGAGGATCGCCATACTGGTTCATGTTGACATTGGGGAGCTGGATATCGGGCGGAGCCAGGATTGTGGGATCCATGGCGAGTTTAGGATTGAGATTATTGAGGACAGCCGAGGGAGGAGTAAATTGTCGCGGAGCGACTTTCGGCAGACGACCCTTGCTGGCGGGGAGCGGAGAACGATCTCCACCGCCACCACCGCCTTGCATCGTATTCTTCTTGGCCGCCATGTCCAAGGGCGAGGCATCGAGCGGCATGATCAAGGTGCCGACGTTCTTGGCAATCTGTTGCACGGCCGGTGTCTGGAACGCCACGAAGACAATGACCACGACGACGGTCTGAAACCCCGTAGACATCATGAACGACTTTTTTTGCCGTCCGTAAAGGCCCCAGATGTCTTGCACCGCAACGGGCTTGGAAGTCACCTCCAAGGGCGGCAGCTTGGGCGGGTTGATATACTCTTTGAGATTCCGGACAAACGACTTGTACCAGGGTTCTTCGACATCCGGAACCAGCAACCGCGAGAGATGGTCTTCCGGGTTCGGACTAAACGCGTTGTTCGAATGCGACAAATCAGCCATGTTGAACCACCAGCTCCTACCGCAAGAGCCGTTGTCTACGCCTCATTGGACGCGTTAAGAGCAGGCAACGTTCCAACTTTTGGAAAACCCGGCCCGGCACGCTCCAACTTGGAGTGTATCACAATATTGCACGAACTTCCTTGTAAAAACAATGACATAGCCATGCGATGCCCAGCTCGTTCCAGGAGATTCAGCGAATCTCCAGATTCTGGAATACTTTCCGGCTGGCCGGCCGGTCCGTTTACGCTCTCTGTTCCCCTCTATCGACACATTTGGTTCCCGGCGTTACGGTGTAGTACACTCAAATTTACTCCAGTGGTTCGGACGCACTTCGTGTGTTCCGGCTCCCAAAAAAGAGGATTGTATGCAAGCGATTATCAGAACCGGCGGGAAGCAGTATGTGGTTTCCCCGGGTGAAACCATCCGCGTGGAAAAGCTGGCGGGCGACGTCGGCACGGAAATCGAATTACCCGTTGCGGCAACTTTTACGGAAGGCGGCGAACTGGTTTCGGGCGGCGCCATCAAGGCGACCATTGTCGGCGAGGGCCGGGGCGACAAGGTGCTGGTGTTTAAGTTCAAGCGCAAGAAGCAATACAAGAAGACCATAGGGCACCGCCAGGCGTTCACCGAGTTGAAGGTTGGCGATATTGTCGCGTAGGGCGGCGGGAGAGCAGGTACGACATGGCGCACAAAAAAGGCTTAGGCAGTTCCAAGAACGGGCGCGATTCCAATTCGCAGCGGCTGGGGGTGAAGGTTTTCGGCGGCCAACTGGTCCCCGGAGGCTCGGTGATCGTGCGGCAGCGCGGCACTAAGATCAAGCCGGGTTTGAACGTGGGATGGGGCAAGGACGACACGCTTTTTGCCAAAGTGACCGGGGTGGTGGAGTTCCGCGACCGCGGCCGGCTGGGTAAGTTCGTCAGCATCGCCGCGTCCGAGTAGGGAGACGGACGCGTCCCACTTCCCGGGGTGGACCATCCCTGCCTGACTGGTTCGCTTCCGGCGGCCGCTAGGCATTCCGCAACGGTCCTACCCGCATGCAATTCCTGGATGAAGCAAGGATTATCGTCAAGGCCGGCGATGGCGGCAATGGTTGTCTGGCCTTTCGCCGGGAGAAGTACGTGCCGCGGGGCGGACCGAGCGGCGGGGATGGGGGGCACGGCGGCGATGTCTACCTGGTGGCTACGGCGAACCAGAATACCCTGCTGCAATTCAGCTATAACCCGGAACACAAAGCCGAGCGCGGGCGTCACGGCGAGGGGAGCAACAAAACCGGCGCCGATGGCCGGCCGCTCGAAGTAGAAGTACCGGTAGGCACCGTGGTTTACGACGAAGCCGCGGGCGAGCGGCTGGTCGATTTCACCGAGGACGGCCAGCGATACCTGGTGGCGCGGGGCGGCCGGGGCGGCCGCGGCAACGCGCGTTTCGCTACCTCGACCCACCAAGCGCCGACCGAGCACGAGCCGGGTAGGCCGGGCGAAGAGAAGCGGCTCCGCCTGGAGTTGAAGCTGCTGGCGGATGTCGGCCTGGTGGGCTTTCCCAATGCGGGCAAGTCCACATTAATTTCTCGAATTTCGGCCGCGCGGCCCAAGATCGCCGACTACCCATTCACCACCCTCATACCGAATCTGGGGGTAGTAAAGCTGGACGATTTCCGGAGTTTTGTGGTGGCCGATATCCCCGGCCTGATCGAAGGCGCGCATTTGGGCGCCGGGCTGGGGGTGCAGTTCCTGCGCCATATCGAACGTACGCGTCTGCTGGTGCATCTGGTGGACGTCTCCCCCGCCAGCGTCCGCGACCCGGTGGAGGATTTCGAGACGATTTGCCGCGAACTGGCCAGTTTCAGCCCGGAACTGGCGGAAAAGCCGATGATTGTGGTGGCCTCGAAAATGGACGCGGCACAGGAACCGGGCCGCGTGGCCCGATTGCGCGAGATGGCCGAAAGCCGGGGGCTGGCCTGTTTCGAGATATCGAGCGTCACGGGGCTGGGCATCGACCGGTTGAAACATGCCATGGCCGAGCGGGTGCTGGCCGAGGCCAGGGCATAGAGCCCCACAAAAGCCGCTATCTTTTCATCTAAGTCACACTGCACTCTCATGTTTCCACCCTAGCCCGCCGATAAGTTGGCTGAGCGGCAAGAAGCATGTACAACCCGGTTGAGACATTCTTGCAGGAAGCCGACGAATTGCTGGCGGAAATCGAGCAGACCGCGCTTGCTCTGAGCGGTGGAGACTCGACCGGCGAATCTGTCAATCAGCTGTTTCGCGCGTTCCATACCATCAAGGGCTCGGGCGCCATGTTCGGTTTCACCGAGGTCGCGGCGTTTACCCATCATATGGAAACGCTGCTGGATGGCGTTCGCACCGGTTCTATACCGGCCTCGCCGGAGCTGGCCGAACTGGTCCTGGCGGCAAGCGACCGCATCAAGGTCCTCTTGACTGACGGACCGGGGTCCGCAGCGCGGTCCGATGGTGCGGGCGCGCGACTCGTAGAACGAATGGAACGGCTTCTACCGCCGCCGCGGGAGCAGTCTCCCATGCCGCAGCCGGCGAAGGGCGCGGGCGCCGAAGCCGCGCGGGAATGGAGCATTCGCTTCAAACCGAATCCCGGCTGGTTGGCATGCGGCGGAAACCCGGTGCTTTTGTTCCGGGAGCTGGCGGAGATGGGCGATTGCGCCGTCTCGGCGCATACGGAGGATCTGCCCGAACTGGATCAACTCGAGCCGGACGTTTGCTATTGCTGGTGGACACTGGAGTTGCGCACCGGCCATGACTGCAATGCGATCCGCGACGTGTTCCTGTTCGTGGAGGATGGCAGCGAACTGGCGATTGAGGAGCTGGCGGAAGGCGTTGGGAAGCAGGAGGCCGGGACACCGGCGGCGCCCGCCGCGAAATCTTCCAGGGCCGCCCCGGCGAATCGGCCGGCCAAAGGTCTGGCGAAAGAATCGAGCGTCCGCGTTCCCGCGGGGCGCCTCGACCGGCTGGTGGGGTTGGTGGGCGAACTGGTGATGAATCAATCGCGGCTGGCCGAGGCGGCGTCGCGGGCCGGCTCCGCCGAACTGGCCGTGCCGGTGGAAGAGATTGAACGCCTGGTGGCCGAACTGCGCGACAACGTGCTGGGCATCCGGATGATGCCGATCGGCACAATTTTCGGGCGATTCCGCCGCCTGGTGCACGACCTTTCCGCGGAGCTGCGGAAAGAGGTTGACCTGGTGACCGAAGGGGAGGAGACCGAGCTGGACAAAAGCGTACTCGATCAACTGGGAGAACCATTGGTTCACTTGTTGCGCAACAGTATCGACCACGGGATCGAGGCGCCCGAGGAGCGGAACGGGCGAGGGAAACCGCGCCGCGGCACTATCCGGCTGGCGGCCGCGCACGTGGGCTCTCACGTGGTGGTGAGCGTGACCGATGACGGCAAGGGGCTGGATCCCGCGGCGATCCGTGCCAAAGCTGTCGAAAAGCAGCTTCTGGCGGCGGACGCTATCCTTAGCGACAAGGAAATTCTGAATCTGATCCTGCTGCCCGGTTTTTCCACCGCGCGCGCAGTCACCAATGTCTCCGGCCGCGGCGTCGGGATGGACGTGGTCAAGAGGCAGATCGATGCCCTGCACGGATCGGTCACGATTAGCGGCGAACCCGGCAAAGGGGCTCGCATCTCGCTTATGTTGCCCCTGACGCTGGCGATCATTGAAGGGCTGGTGGTCGAGGTGGGGGGCCAGCAGTTCATCGTCCCCATGACTGCGGTGACGGAAAACGTCGAGCTCGACGGCGAACAACGGGCGCGAGGCAACCGCCGGAACGTGGTAGCCGTGCGCGGCGAATTGATCCCCTACATCGATCTGCGGGATGGTTTTCATCTGGGAGGGACGCGCCCCGCCATCGAAAAAATCGTGATCGTCCACCAAGAAGACAGCCGGGTCGGACTGGTGGTCGATCGGGTTCTCGGCACGCACCAGACGGTGATTCAGCCTTTAGGCAGGTTCCTGCGCGGTGTCGATGTGGTTTCGGGATCGACCGTGATGGGCGACGGGCGGGTTGCGATGATACTGGATACCTCCGGCGTGGTGCGATTCGCGGACCGCGCGGCCAAGCGGCAGGAGGCCGCCTGATAGCCAACGCGAAAAGGCCGGGCTTCGAAGACCCCACCGTATGATTTGGATCTCTTATGAATGATTGGAAAATCGGTACCCGAATCGCGGCGGGCTTCGCCGCTGTGATCCTCATTGCCCTGTCACTGGGCTGGTTCGCCTATAACCGGATGGGCGCTATCGACAGGAATGCCAACGGCATTACCCGTAAAGCGCTGCCGACTGTCTACGCGATCGGTCAAATTGTGGACAACGTTGCGACCGAATACAACCTTGCCACCCAGCACGTGCTGGCTAGCGATAAAACGGAAAAGGAGCGCATCGCCGCGGCGATCGAGGACATCCGCTCCCGCAACGCGAAAGTACGGGCCGGGTACCAGAAGCTAATCGACACCGACAGGGGACGGGAGCTATTCGAGACCACGGGCGCGGCCCGCGCGGCGTTTGCGCAATCGCTGGATGAGGCGTTAAAGGTGAGCAGCGAGCTTAAGAATTCAGAAGCCCTGGCGCTGCTCGAACGGCGGGTGGGGCCGTTGTTTCAAAAGTACGCCGAGGCGGCCGAAACGATGGCCACTTACAACAAGGCGGCGGCGGACGAATCGGGGAAACAGATTGAGGGCAGTGTCGCGGACGCCAGAACGGGGGTGCTCGTCGGAATGGTGGCTGCGCTGCTGGTGGCGGTGTGCATCTCTCTGTTTGTCACGCGCAGCCTGACGCGTCCGCTGGCCCAGGCGGGCGGCCTGGTCGAACGGGTCGCGGAGGGCGATGTGAGCGCGCGGGCGGAAGTGACATCGCGAGATGAGTTGGGGCAGATGATGGGCGCGCTGAACCGCATGGTGGACAACTTGCAGGGCGCCGCTCAGGTGGCCAATGCCATATCGGAGGGCGATCTGAACGTGCGGCCCAAGGCCCTCTCGGAGAAGGACACTCTCGGCCACGCGCTGATCCGCATGGTGGCCAACCTGCAATCGACGGCCGTTGTCGCGAATTCGATCGCGGATGGGGATCTGACCGCCGAGGCACGGGTGCTTTCGGATAAGGACACTCTGGGCAAAGCGTTGATCCGCATGCTGGAGAACCTGCGCAAAACGGTAGGCGAGGTGGCGGCGGCCGCCGCCAATGTGGCGGACGGCAGCCTGCAGATGAGCTCCACGGCGCAGACACTTTCGCAAGGCGCGTCCGAGCAGGCCGCCGCGGCGGAGGAAAGTACATCCTCGATGGAGGAGATGGCTGCCAGCGTCCACCAGAACGCCGATAATGCCAGGCAGACCGACAAAATTGCGTCCAAGGCCGCGACCGATGCAAAGTCGAGTGGCCAGGCGGTGAAGCACACGGTCGCCGCCATGCGGGAAATCGCTGAAAAGACCGCCATTATCGAAGAGATCGCGCGCAAGACGGATTTGCTGGCGCTCAATGCGGCGGTGGAAGCGGCGCGCGCCGGGGAACATGGGAAGGGTTTTGCCGTGGTGGCCTCGGAAGTCCGCAAACTGGCGGAGCGTAGCCAGATGGCGGCCGCTGAGATCAGCCGCTTGACGGCGGGAGGAGTAACCACCGCCGAGGGCGCCGGCGCTTTGCTGGAGCAACTCGTTCCGGATATTAACCGGACCGCCGAACTGGTGCAGGAAATCGCCGCCGCCAGTACGGAGCAAAGCACGGGCGCGGCACAGGTGAACAGCGCGATCCAGCAACTCGATGTGGTGATCCAGCAGAATGCCGCCGCCGCCGAAGAAATGGCATCGACCGCCGAGGAATTGTCCGGCCAGGCGGCGGTGCTGCAATCTTCCGTCGCCTTCTTCAAGATGGAAGCGGGCGCGCGCGCGGCTGCCCCAATGGCGAAGAACGCCGTATCCGGCCTGCGCGTCCGAGCGGCCACGGCGCCCGGGCTGGCACAGCTGCAACGGGCCGTCCGGTCGGCGGACAAGTCCATTCGGTTGACGGCCGGCGATCCGCAAATGAACCCGAAAGGTACATGAATTCATGATTACCGACGTTTGCCAATATATGACCTTCAAGCTCGGCGACGAGCTATTTGCGCTGAACGTGAACCAGGTGCGCGAGGTACTGGAGGTGAGCCATATCACCAAAGTGCCAACCGCCCCCGAATACATGCGCGGTCTTGTCAATGTCCGAGGCAAGGCCATTCCGGTCGTGGATCTGTGCCTGCGCTTTGGGTTGCCCCAAGCCGCCGATACGGTGCATACGCGCATTATTGTCATGGAACTGGAACTGAGCGGTGAAGCCACCGTGCTGGGCGGCATCGCCGACAGCGTACACGAAGTGATCGAGATCGAGCCGGACCACATCAATCCGCCGCCCCGCATCGCGATGCGGTGGCGTACCGACTTCATTCAGGGGATGGGAAAGCGGGGCGACGATTTCATAATCATTCTCGACGTGAACGCCGTATTCTCTTCCGAAGAATTGGCCCTGGTTGCCGAACCGGCCGCCGCCGGGTAACGATTGGGGGACGGGAATCCCGTTGCAGGGAAGCGCCGGCGCGCCGGAGAATCCGGTTACCATACAACCATGTGGCGACTCTTATTCTTCGGCATGGTCGTGTGCGGCTGCCTATTGGCCGGCTCCGAATTCGACCAAACCCAGGCGGCGCGCTTCGCCCAGCTGGCGCTCGACTGCGTACACAAGGAGTACCCCAACAAGATCGCGCATTCGTTGAACTCCGACGCGGACGTGAAGCCGCCGCGCGAACTTACGCCGGCCTTCTACGGGTGCTACGACTGGCATTCTTCTGTCCATGGACATTGGCTGCTGGTGCGGCTGATCCGCCTCTTTCCGCAGGCTCCATTCGCGGACGAAGCTCGCCGCGCCGTGGCGCAAAGCCTCACACCCGATCATATTGCCGCGGAAGTGAAATACATCAACGACAACGGCCGCGGATCGTTCGAACGGCCCTATGGTCTTGCCTGGTTGCTGCAACTGGCTGCCGAGTTGAAGGAATGGGACGATCCCCAAGCCCGCCAGTGGTCGGCCACGCTCCGGCCGCTGGAACAAGCCGTCACGGCGCGGATCGCGTCGTGGCTGCCCAAAATGGAACACCCGGTCCGCGTGGGTGAGCACAGCAACACCGCGTTCGGCATGGGATTGATGCTCGATTACGCGCGCATCAGCGGAAACGCGGCATTCGGCCGGCTTGTGGAATCGCGCGCGCGGGACTATTTCGCCAAAGACAAGAACTGCCCGCTATCCTACGAGCCATCCGGCGAGGACTTCCTTTCTCCCTGCCTGGCGGAAGCGGACGTGATGCGCCGCATCCTCCCCGAAACCGAATTCGCGCAGTGGTTCACGGCGTTCCTCCCGGTTGTCGATCTGGAGCCGACCCGCGTCACCGATTTTACCGATGGCAAACTCTACCATCTGGCCGGGCTGAACCTCAGCCGCGCATGGATGATAGAAGGCATCGTCTCTAAGTTGCCGCGCAGCCATCCACGGCGTGAATCCTTGAGCGCGCTCGCCGGCAAGCTGAGACAAGCCGGCCTGGAGAGCATCAAAAGCGAGCATTACGAAGGCGGCCATTGGCTGGGCAGTTTTGCAGTCTACCTGGTGAGCGGCCGCGGTTTACGCTAGCGAGCCGCCGTCCTAGCTTTCGCCAGCACATAGGGGCCTTCGGGAATCACGGCAATCTTGGCGCCCGGAGCGAGACTGGCGGCCAGCGCTTCGACCGCCAACGCCGCGGTCCCATAAGAACGGCCCCAGAGCCGCGAGTGGAGTTCCGCCGTTAGCCCCGGCACGTACCATAACAACGGATGCCGCGTGGTGATGAGCGCCAGTTTCTCCAGTTGCCACTGATCCACGGTGACCGGCGCGTTCGCAATGTGCGCCAGGAATTCCGAATCCGTAAGGCCGGCTTCGATCATGCGGCGAAACTCCGCCGCGCCGGGGCCCTCTTCGCAGGCCGCGAGCAACAGAATGGGCGCGCCCGGTTTGGCGATATGGGACGCCGCGGTGACGCCTTTGATGCACTGATAGTAGGTCAGATCGAGAGGGTATCCGGCGGCGGTCGTGATCACCGCGTCCACCGGCTCATCGAGCGTCTCTAACAGGACTCGCGAGACGAATTGCACGCCTTTCCCGTGCGCTTCTTCCGGATGGCCCGCGAACACCCCGGCGATCGAGCGGTCGCGCGCCAAAGCGACATCCAGCAAAAAATCGTGCCGCGCCATGCGCGCGATCTCGAGGAGCTCCCGGTGCAGCGGGTTAGCGTCGATGGAACCCTCCACCGCCCTGGCATCCCGCATGAACTTGGGGCTGTGCAGAACCTTGATGGTTTCCTGGGCCGCCAATCCGGGAGCGATCAGTTTTCGTCCGCCGGAGAAACCCAGCATCAGGTGCGGTTCGATGAATCCCAGGGTGATGTGGAGACCGGCGGCCACGAACCGCTCGTCGATGTGCACGGGCGTGCCCGAGGCGGTCGTGCCCAGGGGCCGGTGCGACGCGAGGTTCCGCGCGTCATGATTCACCACGCGGTAACCGGCGGCGATGGTCTCGCCGCAGATCTCCCGAATTTCGCCCGGCGTCGCCGGACGGTGCAGGCCCGTGGCAATCAAGATGGTAATCTCGTCGCGCGGGATGCCGGCTTCTTCAAGACGCCGCAACACCGGCGGAAGGGTCAGGGCATTGGGGGCGGGTCTGGTAATGTCGCAGATCGAGATGGCCGCGCTCGACGCCGCCCGCGCCAGTTCTCCCAATGGCGGCGAGCCGATGGGCGCATCCAGAGCCGCTTCCAACGCGCTCCGCCAGCCGGGCAACGGTGTTGCCGAACGGGCCTCGAGAACGCGATAGTGAAATCCCTCGGGCAAGTCCACCGCGATTCCAGCTCTCCCGAAGGCCAGTTCGATTCGCATTACGGCCATCGTACTACGCGGAAGCTCGAATCACGCAATCAAAACTCAACCGGCGGCGGGCTCCAACCCGTGTTCCGTCCCGCACACATTGACGGCGATGCCCATTTCGCGAAACATGGCGGCTTTGGCAGCCAGGGCGCGGTTGGCGCCGGCGGCATCCGGCCCGTAGGCCACCTGAATGTGGTTCCCTTGGTGCTTGGCCATGAATTGGTCGCGCGATACGCCGTAGGTTATGGCGTTCATCATGGGCCATTGCGGAGTTGTGATCTTCCAGCGGCGGTCCAATTCTTCTCGCGGCATTTCGATGGCTTTGGCGCGGCCGATATCGGCGTGCAGCTTTCCGCCTTCCAGGTAGATGCGGCTCCATACGATCTCGCCGGGTTTGCTGACGCCCTTGACGGTGCCCCCGCCCAGGCGGAAATACATGGGGGGTTGCCGCTCGCTCACCGCGCCGGCGTAGCCGCCGGTCAGGTGATTGGGCGGGACGGCGCCCGAAATCTCGAAGACCCACACGAAATCGGGGCCATACGCTTCGCCGTAGCGCACATCGTGCAGCGTGGTTTCAGGATCGAAGCCCAGGCTAGTCCACACGCGGTTGGTTACCAGTGCGTCCAAACCGGCGCACTCATCCACCTCGTTGAAATGGGGCAGTGGACGGCCCTCATAGAGCACGCGCCCGTTGCCGGCGGCGCTGACCGGCGGACGGTCGGCGTTGTTCAGCAGCCCCTCGGCCAGATCCGACGCGGGAGCCAGGTCCTTTAATCCCTGCTGATACTGGATGCCGATCGTGTCACACCCGAAATCGTCGGCTATGCGCACTGCGGCGATGTACATCTTGCACTGGTCGAGAATCTGTTCTTCGGTGAGGTCGGTTTCGGGATTGGTGCCGATACGAAACGTCATGCCCTTACGCGCGAGCCACGTGCGCACGGCCAGCGCCTCCTCATGAGGCACGTCACGCATGGCGGCATAGAGGCTCGATTGACTGAGCCGCTCTTTAAACACGCCCAGAGGCATGAGGTTTTCATCGGGGATGATAGCGTTGTACATTCCCATGCAGCCCTCGTCGAAGATCCCCATGATCGCGCGGTCGCGCCGCAGACGCGCGGCCAGTTCGCCGCCCAGCGATTCGGCCTCCGCAGGCAAACGGAAGCTCTTGAGCGGCCGGGCATGACTGGTATCGTGCCGCGTCTTCCCGGTCTTGAGCCACTGGCGCAGGCCCCTGAGGAACGGCTTGTCGGTGAAATCTTTGCTCCATAGCGTGGAGTATTTGACCCCCGCTTTGGTGAGGCAGCCGTTGAGGTTGAGCATGCCCACCAACCCGGGCCACTCGCCGCTCCAATTGGCCACCGTGAGGATCGGTCCTTTGTGGGCCACCAGGCCGGCCAGCACGTGGTGGCTGTACTGCCACACCGCTTCGCACACCACCAGTGGCGCCTCGGCGGGCAGTTGGCGAAAAACCTCAATGCCGTGTTTCTGGCCGTCGATGAACCCGTGCCCGCGCTCGGGGTCGTAAGGATGGCCTCGCTCGATCTGGCGGCCTTCGCGGCGGATGGCTTCCATCACGGCCTGTTCGGCATTCTGTTGAGCGGGCCAGCACATCCGGTTCGCCGATAGGCGCAGATCGCCGCTGGCAATGAGATTAATCGGGTCGGGCATACTGTCAGGTTATCGCTTATCGGGGGAGCCGGGCGCGTTTCGGGGCGCCGGCGGTGGACCTCGCGGACGTCTGGGAATTACAATGGCGGCCAGTCATGTCGAACTATCTGGCAGTCGATTTAGGCGCCGAGAGCGGGCGCGTGATGCTCGGACGTCTGTCCGCGGGCCAGTTATCGCTGGAGGAAATGCGCCGCTTTCCCAATCAGCCGGTGGAGCTGCCCTCGGGGCTCTACTGGGACGCCTTCCGCTTGTTCCACGAGATTGCGGAAGGCTTGACGATCGCCGGCCGGGAACAGCATTGCCAGGCTCGCGGCATCGGCGTCGATACGTGGGGCGTCGATTTTGGTTTGCTGGCTCCCGACGGGGGGCTGATCGATTGTCCCCGTCATTACCGCGACCCGCGCACCAACGGCGTGCCGGAGATATTGTTCGATACTGTGTCGCGATGGGACGTGTTCCAGCGCACCGGCATCCAAATTATGTCGATCAACTCGCTCTACCAGTTGTACGCGCTGCGCCTCGCGAACTCGGTGGGGCTGCGCGAGGCCGGGCGGTTGCTGTTCATGCCCGACCTGTTTAACTACTGGCTGACCGGCATCCAGCGCAACGAAGTGACCATCGCCAGCACCTCGCAACTCTACGATCCCAGAGCGCGACGGTTTGCCACCGATATGCTCGACCGGCTGGATATTCCCAGCCGGATCGTGGGCGAGTTGATCGAGCCCGGCCAGGAACTGGGCCTGCTGTTGCCGCGCCTGGCGGAATCCACGGGGTTGGGCGGCGTGCCGGTATACGCGGTGGGCACGCACGATACGGCTTCGGCCGTGGCCGCCGTTCCGGCCCAGGGCGAGGATTGGTGCTACATCAGTTCCGGCACGTGGTCGCTGATGGGCGTGGAGATCGCCAGGCCGGTCATCGACGAGCGTTCCTACAACTTGAACTTCACCAATGAAGCCGGCGTGGCGGGCCGCACACGGCTGTTGAAGAATATTGCCGGGCTATGGTTGTTGCAGGAGTGCCGCCGCGCGTGGGCCGCTCAGGGCGAACGCTTCGGCTACGAGGAGCTGGTGCGCATGGCGGAAGATGCCGGGCCGGCGCGGACGATCATCGATCCGGATGCTTTCCTGCAGCCCGGAGATATGCCCGCGCGTATCGCCGAGTGGTGCAAAGCGCACTCACTCGAGCCGCCCCCCAACAGGGGTCAGCTCTGCCGTTCGATTCTGGAGAGCCTGGCGCATCGCTACCGCGAGGTATTAGAGGGGCTGGAATCGCTCATTGGCCGCCCCATCCACACGATTCACATTGTGGGTGGAGGTTCGCGCAACGCGTTGCTCAACCAATTGGTGGCGAATGCGACGCAGCGCAAAGTGATTGCCGGACCGGTGGAGGCCACTGCCGCCGGTAACCTACTGGTGCAGGCGATCGGCGCGGGCGAAGTGGCCAATCTCGATTGCGCTCGCGAAATTGTGCGGCATTCGTTTGAGATTACCGAGTATCAGCCGAAATAGCCTCTGTACTGAATCTCACACACGCTGCCTTGCATCCGTGCTGCGAAACACAGTCTGCTCGCAATTCTGTTTGGACCTTAACATCAAAGGTGTGAGATATTGAACCTTGCGCCGCTCCGTGGCTGCTGCCATCCATGCAGGAAGATCCGACACCTTTCCCAGCATTCCTCATTCGCTGGCAGATCTACCCGAGCACGCTAACTGCTCACACTGAAAGAGTACATTACCGAGTACATTAATGAAGAACTTGGCCAGCCATGATTCGAATACTCCCGTCGCCATCGTCGGGGCGGGGCCCTACGGACTTTCCATCGCGGCACACTTGCGTTCGGCCGGCATGGAATTCCGGATTTTTGGTACGCCCATGCGCCGGTGGCGGTGTCAAATGCCAAAAGGAATGTTTCTGAAATCGGAATGGCCCGCTTCCAACCTGTCAGATCCGGCCCGGCGCCACACAATAACTCAGCACTGCCTGACGTCGGGCCTGTCTTACCATGAGAAGAGGGAGCCGATTCCGCTTGAACTGTTTACGCAATATGCGCTGACTTTTCAGAGAGATCTTGTGCCGGATCTCGAAGAAGTCATGGTCGAACGAATCGAAAAAGAGGGAACCAACGGCGGGTTTGCAGTGTCGCTGGCCAACGGCGAAGCCTTTCGCGCCAGTAAAGTTGTCATTGCAACGGGATTCGAGCACACCGCCTATGTTCCGCCGGAGTTAGCCTCACTCCCGGCTGAACTGTTGTCACATAGCAGCGCTCATTATGACCTGAGTCGTTTCCGGGGGAAAGATGTGACGGTAATCGGTGGCGGCTCATCGGCATTGGAAACCGCGGCGCTGCTGGCCGAGCAAGGAGCTGACGTTCAACTTCTGGCGCGAACGCCTAGCATCCCATGGGACTCCTCTCCGATCGACCGGTCAGGATCGGAGTTCCGGATCGTGCCCCGCCCGAAATCATATCTCGGAGCGGGTTTCCAGCTATGGTTATACAGCAACGCCCCCTCGCTTTTCCGATTACTTCCGCAATCGATCCGCTTCGAGCGAGCCACGAATGTCCAGGGCCCGCGCGGAGCGTGGTGGCTCAAGGAGCGGGTTATCGGCCGGTTCCCTATTTTGCAGGGTCATTCCGTTTCCAAAGCCGAAGCTTCCGGACGTGGTGCCTTGCTCCATGTTCGCCGGGCGGATGGCAAACTCATTGAGGTCACGGCCGATCACGTCATCGCCGCCACCGGATATCGCTTCGTTCTGGACCGCCTGCCGTTCCTGGGGGCGAACTTGAAACCGCTGCTGCGAACCGAGGGGTGTTCGCCGGTGCTGTCGACCCATTTCGAATCCTCAGTCCCCGGTCTGTATTTCACCGGCCTTGCCAGCGCGAAGACATTCGGTCCCCTCATGCGATTTGTCGCTGGGACAGATTTTGCTGCTCGTCGCCTGTCCAGCCATCTTGCGGTTGGGCTGAAGAACACGGGCTCGGAGAGATAAGCACCGCCGAGCGTGCCTCGCGGTACGGAGCAGCTGATGGGAGAGACTATGGCCACCGCATTAGATACACGGGTCCCGGTGCTCGTCTTCACAATGAGCTCGTACGACCTTCAGCACGGGACTTTGGGTGTTGTTCGCAGCCTGGGCAGAATGGGCGTACGCGTCTACCCCGTGGTCGGCGGCCGGTTCACGCCGGTTGCTTTATCGCGTTACTCGGCGGGCTCGCTTGTTTGGAAGCCCTATCGTGAGTGCGACGAGCAGGTGGTGCATGGCCTTGGAACCCTCGGCAAGAGGCTCGGGCGGCCCACTATTCTGATTCCTGCCGACGACCAGGCCGCGGTCTTGGTAGCCGAACACTCCGCTCAGTTGGCGGAATGGTTCGTCTATCCGCAATTGCCACTGCAATTGCCGCGCAAGGTTGCCGACAAACGCTGCCTTTATTGCCTCTGCAAAAACCTCGGAGTGCCCTGCCCCGAAGCTGCGTTTGTGTCTTCGCTCGATGAACTGCATGACTTTGCTGAGCGAACGGCGTTTCCCGTTGTGGTTAAGGCCGCTACACGCGAGCAAGTGCCGCCAGGCGCGCAAAGCACGTCCATAGCGCGCACGCCGGATGAATTATTCGCACTATATCGCCAGATCCGGACTCCGGGCAACACGGAAGTGATCTTGCAGGAATACCTCCCATCCGATTCCGCCGAAGATTGGATATTCCACGGTTATTGCAATCCCAAGACAAATTGTTTCCTTGGCTTCACGGGGAAGAAATTGCGTTCCTATCCGGCCTTTGCCGGCCAGACCGCGCTCGGTATTCCCGTCGAGAACGAGGCATTGCTGCGTCAGACCGAGAAGTTGCTGAAAGGCATCGGGTATGCCGGCATAGTGGATCTGGATTATCGTTTTGACCGCAGGGACGGAAAATATAAGCTCCTCGATTTCAACCCCCGCATGGGCGCGAACCTCAGGTTGTTTGAGAACGCTGAAGGTGTCGACGTGGTCCGTGCGCTTCATCTCGATCTCTCGGGCAGGACCGTACCTATTGCGCCAATGCTCACCAATCGAAAATTCATTGTCGAATGCTTGGATTTGCCCGCAGCTGTGCAATATATGCGCCGGGGCAGCTTAACTCTTCGGGGATGGCTGGCATCTCTGAAGGGACCGAGAGAAGTCGCCTGGTTCTGTGTAGATGATCCCCTGCCTGCTCTGAACATGTCGCTCCGCATCCTGTTTCGAGGGCTCGCCCACGCTGTCCGGGCCGTTCTCCGCCTCAGCCGCATTGACCGACTGCGTCGCGCTTCTGCAACGTTACCGGAGCGCCAAGAAAATGCGGTTGGCGCGAGAGGAATTTTGTAATCGTGACAATGATCTGAGTTAGGACTTCCAGTCTACGGAACATACCGGAAAGCCGGCCGGTCGCAGTATCTCGAAACGTACATATAGCGGGGTCTCCGGATGGACGAATCGCAGCTCTAGCTCCGCGTTTTTTTCGGGAGCGAGATCGGGGATCTCCGCCTCCTTCGATTCCACCGGAATGTCTCCCTGGGCATACAACACCCCGCGCAACTTGTAGCCTCGAAGAGTGTATGCGGGCAGCGTGCCGCGCGTCTTCAGCACCAGGTGAAACTGGTTCGATCGGTTGGCGATGGTCAGCGACTCGACGGGGCTCGATTCCCGTTGCAGGACCGCATACGACGGCTTTCGCGCGCCGAACAGATCTACCACGCCGTGCACCCGTTGTTGCAAAGCGCCCGTGCCGCGGTCTCCGACGTGCGTGCGGTAGTCGTTATAGCAAAAGAAAATCGCGCCGCTCACGAAGTCTCTGGAACGGATCGCAGCGTCGTGCGTAACGAGAACGGCGATTCTGTGTTCATCGCCTTCCGGGCGATCGACCGTGCAGGCGCAGTAGCCATACTCCGAGACGACGACCGGCTTGCCGGGGAAAGCCGCGTGCAGGTCGTCGAGATGTCTGGCGGCATCCTCCGCCGTGCCGGCCTGCCAGCTTCCGAAGTACTCGTTGGTTTCTATGATGTCCATCAGTCCGGCCACATCGCGGCCGGGAGTGTTGCGCAGCGAGTGAGACGCGTAGGAGCACAGGCGCGCGGGATCGAGCCGCTTGGCCTCTTCCAGCATGCGCCTGGCAAATTCGTAGGCGGCCGGCGCCTGCCCGCCTATCTCATTGCAGAGCCCCCACACCACGACCGACGGATGGTTCCGATCGCGCGCGATCATTTCGCGAAGCTGATCGAGTCCGTTCTCGAGGATCGCGGGATCGGGCTGAGCGCCCACGCCCTTGAAAGTGTCGGGCCCCCACGCGGGGACCTCGGTCTGCACGAGAATGCCGTGACGGTCGCAATCATCCAGAACACGCCGATCCTGGGGCCAATGCACGCGCGTGAAGACGCAATTGAGATCTTTCAAATCGCGGTGATCGTGTTCGATCCACTCAGCCGGTTCCGCCATGCCGAATGCCGGATTACTGCCCGCCATGCGCTCGACTCCCATCAGGCGTACAGGTTCTCCGTTCAAGTGGAACCGGCCGTCCTTGACTTCGAACTTTCGCACGCCAAAGGTGGTTTCAAGCGTGTGGCTGTGACCGTCACCGGCGATCGAGCACTCGAGGCGATACAGATGAGGCCAATCGAAGTGCCACAGCCTGGCTTCGGCCAGAGATCCTTTGAGGTTCAGCACGCGGCTGGCGCCGGCTTCGATCGCGAAACTCGCCGGGCTGGCGCTGATCGCAACCGCGAGTCCGGTCTCTTCATCGATGACTCGAAACGATGCCACCCCGCTCCACGGTTTGGCGCCAGCGTTCGTGCACTGGAGACGGACACTCAGCGCCGCATCGCCGCGGTTCAGATCCGGCTCCGCATCGACTTCAACCCGCTCGATGAATGTCTGGGGAGTGACCAGGAGATCGACGGGACGATAGATGCCGCCATCGTTAGCCCAATCGCTCGAACGGCCGCGCGGAACCATCTGGTCGTTGAAGGCACTGTCCACTCGCACCACGATGGTGTTCGGCCCATCCCAGCGGAACGCGGGCGTGATATTCAGAGCAAAGCTGGTGTAACCCTTGCGTAAGTGCTCGCCCACCGGTTGGCCGTTCACCCACACGGCCGCGCTGTGGAAGACGGCTTCGAACTCAACCCGCACGACCGCACCGCGCCATGCGGCCGGGGCGTCGAATGCGCGCCGGTACCACGCAACTCCGCGATAGTCTGTCCAGCGCGGGTCCACCTGCCAGGTGTGGGGCACTGCGACGTCATGCCAATCCGCAACGGAATGGCCGGGCGCGAACCAGCGCTCGCTCCCGCCGGCGTTTTCGGGGTCAAGCTGAAACTTCCAGGGGCCGCATAGAGAGACGGCTTCGGTCGACCCGCCGGGAGGCTCTGAATTGCCGGCAGCGGCGGCGGCCTTGGCAAGCGCGGCACTGACACCCGCGGTTGTTCCGAGAAAATCGCGCCGTGTAGTCATCCGCGAGTTACTTCAGTGAAGCCGCGCCGGACTGCGTGCCGCCCTCGTCCTTGGTAGCGTAATAGCCGCTGCGCGTGCGCACGGTGGGATGGCCGGGGGCGTTGACCGCAATCTTGATCTGCCGGTAAGTGCCATCCATGTTGGCGTTGGTGGGCGAATACTGGATGGTGTACTGGCTGCGAATATCGTGGGCCACCTGCTGGGCGATGCGATCCACTTCGGACAGCTCCTTGGGGAAGAACGCCTCGCCACCGGTGGCCGTGCCCAGGTCCTCGAGCGCGCGTTTAGCGCGCGCCGCTTCGCGCCGCTCCTCTTCACTCAAGAGTCCCACCGAATAGATCAGCACTTCGCTCTGCTGGGCGGCCTTCACCAGATTCTCCAGGCTGATGACGCTGGAATTGTCATTGCCGTCGGTCACCACCACCAGCACTTTCTTATCGCGGTGGCCTTTTTCCTTGACGTGGTCGATGGACATGCGAATGGCGTCGCGCATGGCGGTGCCGCCGCGCGAATCGATACGGGTAAGCGCCTCTTCCATCTCCTCGACGTTGCTGGTGAAGTCCTTGCCGTGGGGCAAATCGAGGAAGGCTTCGTCGTTGAAGTTGACGACGAACACTTCGTCGTCTTTGTTGGATGCCTTAACCAGCGCCAGCGCGGCCGCCGCCACCTTGGCCCGCTTGTCGCGCATGCTGCCGCTGTTATCGATGATCAGCCCCATGGAGACCGGCACGTCTTCGCGCTTGAACGATTTGATGGGCTGCTGGACACCGTTTTCGAGGACCGTGAAGGCCGATTGCGGGAGGTCCGTGACGAGATGGCCGCTCTTATCGACCACCGTGGTATGGCAAACCACCAGGCGCGTATCGACGCGGAACACGGACCCGGAATCCTCCGCCTCCGGCGGGTTGGCCGGCTTTTGCGCCTGGCCGAATAAAGTCAGCGCTGCCGCCGCCATAGCGGCCGTAAGAGTAAAGAGAATTTTGTTAGTGCGTGGGAGCATAATATCCCAGTCTCCAGAAGGGCCGCAGCACCGGCAGGCCGCGAGGGGGAACCACTTTCACGACCACGTGGCGATACTTGCCATCGTGCTCCTGATTTTGGGGACTGTAACCCAACACGTATTGGTTGCGCAACTCCACCCCGATTTTTGCCGCCACATCCGGCAGTTCGTTCAGATTGTCTACTTCGTACTGGCGTCCACCCGTTTGTTCGGCAATGGTGGTCAGCAATGCGGGACCGGCGCTTTCTTCCGGTGTGCGGTTGCGGCCGCCGCCGGATTCGTAAATCCCGATGGCGTAAATCTGCACATCCGCTTCCTTCACCAGGTTCTTGATTTCGTTTTCCGTGTATCGGCTGTTGTTGTCACCGCCATCGGAGATGATGAGCAGGGCCTTGCGCGGGTTACGAGCCTTTTTCATTTCGTGCAGCCCCAGGTAAACCGCGTCGAGCAACGCCGTCCGGCCCCTCGATTGAGTGAAGGTCAGACGGTTCTGGATCTCCTCCAGATTGCGCGTGAACGGCTGGATCAGGTTGGCCGTATCGTTAAACTGCACCAGGAAAAACTCGTCTTCCGGATTGGCGGTCTTGAAAAACTGCGCCACCGCCTGGCGCGATTTTTCCAGCTTGTTTCCCATGCTGCCGCTGCAATCGAAAACGACACCCACGGAAAGCGGTGCGTCCTCACTGGAAAACTGGCTGATTTCCTGCTCTTTCTTATCTTCGAACAACTTGAAATTCTCTTTTTCCAGCCCCGTCACAAAGCGGTTCATGGGATCCGTCACGGTGACCGGAATCAACACCAGGGTGCTTTCGACCCGGATGTTGGCCTTGGGCAGAACAGCTTCCTTTTCGGCAGGTTTGGGCCGCGGCACAACCGTGACCTGGTCCTGAGCTTGCATCAGGAATCCACAGGTCAATATAACGCCGATGAAGGTGAACAGCTTACGGCAGGAAGGCACCATCGCGGCTGGCCGGCCTCTCTCCCACAAGTCTAGCATAGGGGTTTTGTGGTATGATCTCCTGTGCCCCGTACAATTCTGGGCGTGATCCCTGCCCGATTTGGTTCTTCTCGTTTTCCCGGTAAAGTCCTGGCACCAATATCCTCCAAAAGCATGCTGCAACACGTGTGGGAACGGACGTTGCAAGCCAGATACCTGACGAGCACGATCATTGCCACCGACGATGAGCGCATTTTTCACGCCGCCAAGGCTTTCGGAGCCCAGGTTCGCTTGACGCGCGCGGACCATCCTTCGGGTACGGACCGGGTCGCCGAGGTCGCCTCCGCGAGCCAGGCGGAAATCATTGTGAATATACAGGGCGACGAGCCGCTCATCGATCCGGCCGCCATCGATGCCGCCATTCTGCCGCTCGATCACGACCGCGAAGTGGTGATGGCCACGCTCGCCAAGCGGATCGAAGACCCGTGCGAAATCGCCGATCCCAACGTGGTGAAGGTGGTGGCTAATCGCGCCGGCGATGCCATCTATTTTTCCCGCTGTGCGATTCCGTATGATCGCGATGGGGCCAGGCGGCGGCACTATTTCAAACACATTGGATTGTACGTGTACCGCCGCGATTTTCTTTTGCAATACCCCACGCTGCCGGTTGGGCCTTTGGAACAAACCGAACGTCTCGAGCAGCTCCGCGCGATCGAGAACGGCTATCCCATCCGCGTGGTGGAAACCGAATACGACTCACTGGGCGTGGACACGCCGGAGGATCTGGAGCGTGTCTCTCGATTATTTGAAGCGTCTTTGACGCAGAGGGTGGAATCCAATGGCTAAATACATCTTCGTGACGGGTGGGGTGGTCTCCTCTCTGGGAAAGGGAATTGCCGCGGCCTCGATCGGCTGCCTGCTCGAAAGCCGCGGGCTGAAGGTCACCTGCCAAAAATTCGATCCCTATCTGAACGTCGATCCGGGCACCATGAGCCCGTTTCAACACGGCGAAGTGTTCGTCACCGATGACGGCGCCGAAACCGATCTCGACCTGGGCCACTACGAGCGCTTCACGCACGCCAAGCTGACGCAGAGCAACAACCTGACCAGCGGCCGCATCTACGAACAAATCATCGCCCGCGAGCGCCGCGGCGATTACCTGGGTAAGACCGTCCAGGTGATTCCGCACGTCACCAACGAAATCAAGGCCGCTTTGAAGCGCGTGGCGCAGGATGTGGACGTGGTGATTGCCGAAATCGGCGGCACGGTGGGCGATATCGAATCGCTGCCGTTCCTGGAGGCCATACGCCAGATGCGCCACGAACAGGGCCGCGGCAACTGCCTGTTCGTGCATGTGACCCTGGTGCCGTGGATCGCCGCCGCGCGGGAGCTGAAGACCAAGCCTACGCAGCATAGCGTCAAGGAGCTGCGCGCCATCGGTATTCAGCCGGACCTGCTGATCTGCCGCTCCGAGCGTTTCATTTCGCAGGAAATGAAGGAAAAAATCGCGCTGTTCTGCGACGTGGACGTGGAGGCCGTGATCACCGCGCGCGACGTGAAATCGGTTTATGAAGTGCCGCTGATGTTCGCCGGCGAGCAAGTGGACGATATCGTGCTTCGCCTGCTGCACCTCAACGCGCCGCCCCGCGACCTGACCCGCTGGACGGCCATGCTGGAGCGCCTGGAGAATCCCCGCGACGAAGTGACCATCGGGCTGGTGGGCAAGTACACGGAATACGAGGATTCCTACAAGAGCCTGAAAGAGGCGCTGCTGCACGGCGGGCTGGCCCACGGCTTGAAAGTCAACATTCACTGGATCGAGGCGGAAGGCGTGGTGGGCGAGGATTGGGAGCGGCAACTGGAAAACTACGATGGAATCCTGGTGCCCGGCGGGTTCGGCAAACGCGGGATCGAGGGCATGATCAACGCCATCCGCTATGCGCGGGAACGCAAAGTCCCGTATTTCGGCATCTGTCTCGGCATGCAGACCATGGTTATCGAATACGCCCGCAATGTCTGTGGACTGGAGGGCGCCGATTCCACGGAGTTTAACCCCGGCGCCCCGCATCGCGTTATTTTCAAACTGCGTGAGCTAAAAGGCGTGGACGAACTGGGCGGCACCATGCGGTTGGGCAGTTGGCCGTGCCGGCTGACGGAGAGCAGCTTCGCGTACCGCGCTTACGGCACGCGCGAGATCAATGAGCGCCACCGCCACCGGTATGAATTCAACCGCGAGTACGAGGAACGGTTGAAAGCCGCCGGTTTGCGCATCACGGGTGAGACGCCGGACAACACGTACGTGGAAATCTGCGAGATCGGCGGCCACCCGTGGTATCTGGGCTGCCAGTTCCACCCCGAGTTTAAATCGAAGCCCATGGAGCCGCATCCGCTGTTCAAGGCGTTCATCGGCGCGGCGTATGAAGAGCGGAAGCGGCGGTTGGCGGCGCGAGAGAGAGTGGAGGAGGACGAGGAGAGACTGTATTCGCGGGGGGATTGAAGGGTTTCAGCCGCGGCTGGCTCTTTGATGGACCGTATACCAGGACTCTTACGCTCTGCGTAAAGCTCGCTATACTGTAACCAGTCCGACATCCGATCGGGCAGGAGAGACCAAAGTGACCACGGATGAACGAATCGACCGCCTCACTGGAGTCCTCGAAGCCTTGGCGGCAAGCGTGGTAGCCCGAGACAACCAGATTGATGCGCATGACCGACAGATAGGCGCGCTGATCGATCTCGCGGCTAAACACCAGAAGCAGCTCGAATCTCTGGAGCGCCAATGGCAGGCGTACGTCAACACCTTGCCGCGCAGTTGATCCCCGTCGTGCGCCTCTCCGCGCGCGCTAAAGGACTCCCATGACCATTGATTTCCACTCCTCCCGCTTGACGCTGATCGCCGGCCCTTGCGTGATCGAAAGCGAAGAGCACGTGCACCGCATGGCACGAGGCATTCGTGAAGCCGTCGGCCCCGACTTCGTTTTCAAAGCGTCCTTCGACAAAGCCAACCGCACCGGCGGCGATGCCTACCGCGGGCCTGGCCTCTGCGAGGGTCTCCGCATCCTGGCCGGCGTGAAGGCCGAAGGCTTTTCCATTCTTACCGATATCCATGAGCCGGCCCAGGCCGAACCGGCCGCCGAAGTGGCCGATATTCTCCAGATTCCTGCGTTCCTGTGCCGCCAGACCGACCTGTTGATCGCCGCCGGCCGGACCGGGCGCATCGTCAATATCAAGAAGGGCCAGTTCGTGGCGCCGCACGATATCCATCATGCCGCGGAGAAGGTGGCCTCCACGGGCAATCGGCAGGTGGTGCTCACGGAGCGCGGCTCTTCGTTCGGCTACAACAACCTGGTGGTGGATATGCGCGGTCTGAAGATCATGCGCGATGCCGGTTGGCCGGTGGTGTTCGACGCCACCCACAGCGTGCAATTGCCGAGCGGCGCGGGGGCTGCTTCCGGAGGCCAGCCGGAGTTTATCGAGCCGCTGGCGCGCGCGGCGGTGGCGGTGGGGGTGGACGGCATCTTCGTGGAAGTGCACGACCAGCCGGAAAAGGCGCTTTCCGATGGCCCCAACGCTCTCCGGCTCGACCGGCTGGCGGATTTCTGGAGACGTTTGCAGGCGCTCCACGCTTTCACGCACGCGAACGTCATAAAATAGAGGACACGTATGTTTATCCGGAACCAGCGCCGGGGCTTTTCCCTGATCGAATTGCTGATCGTGATCGCGATCATCCTGATCATCATCACTATCGCCATGCCCAAATTGCAGCGCGCGCAAATCGCGGCGCGCGATATGGCGGCGATCCAGGCGGTCAAGACCATCCATACCGTCCAGGTGCAATACTATTCGCAGTACGGCAGGTACGCCACCACTCTCGCCGAGCTCGGTCCTCCGGCCAGCGGCAACCCCAGCTCCGCGGCCGCCGACCTGATCGGCAATGACCTGGCGAACGGGGAAAAACAGGGTTACAAATACATCCTTTCGGGCACCCCGGGCGGTTATGTGATCCTCGCTCAGCCGGTGACATATAACAGCAGCGGCAGCAAGAACCTCTACTCGGATCAGAGCATGACGATCCACGTAAACGAAGGGCCCGAACCCGCCACCGTGCAAAGCAAGGAACTGCGCTGACAATTGTTTTCTTACTCGCTCAATGACCTCTATTGCGAACAGGTCCCGCTGGCGGACCTGGCCGCGCGCATCGGCACGCCCGCGTATGTGTACTCCAGCCAGACCATTCTTGCCAACTATCGCGCTTACGAAGGAGCTTTCGGCGATCTGCCGCACGCGGTCTGCTACGCCGTAAAGGCCAACTCTTCGCTGGGGGTGCTGGCGCTGCTGGCCAAGGCCGGCGCCGGTTTCGATATCGTCTCCGGCGGCGAGTTGTTTCGCGTCCTGCAGGCCGGCGGCGATCCGGCGAAAGTGGTGTTCTCGGGCGTAGGCAAAACCGCCGATGAAGTGGAATTCGCGCTGGCGAGCGGCATTCACACCTTCAACTGCGAATCCGAATCCGAGTTGGTCCTGATCGACGCCATGGCCGCGCGCCGCGGCGTCAAAGCCGGTTTTTCCATCCGGGTCAACCCCGACGTGGATGCCGCCACGCATCCTTACATTTCGACCGGGCTCCGCCAGCACAAGTTCGGCATCGCCATGGCCGAAGCCGCCGCGATTTACGAGCGCGCGCGCCATTTCCAAAACCTCACGGCCGAAGGAGTAAGCTGCCATATCGGCTCGCAGATTCTCGACCCTTCGCCGCTGCTCGAGGCCGTGGACAAAGTGTTGGCGCTGGCGGCGGAGTTGCGCGCGGCGGGGCATTTGATCCGGCATGTCGATCTGGGCGGCGGCCTCGGCATCGCGTATCGGTCCGAAGAAAAGCCCCCCGCCATCGCTGCATTCATCGAATGCCTGCGCACCCGGCTGCGGAATGCGGGCTTCGACGTGATCGTCGAGCCCGGCCGCTCCATCGTAGGCGCCGCCGGCATTCTGCTCACGCGCGTGTTGTATCGCAAGAAGAACGGCGATAAGGAATTCATGGTGGTGGATGCCGCCATGAACGATCTCATACGCCCCTCACTCTATCGCGCTCATCACGAAATCGTCCCGGTGCGGAAGAACGGGCTGCCGCCGATTGTGGCTGACGTGGTGGGGCCGGTCTGCGAAACCGGCGACTTCCTGGCGCGCGACCGCCGCATCGCCAACGCCGTGCCTGGCGATTTTCTGGCCGTCTGCACCGCGGGCGCGTACGGTTTCGTGCTGTCATCGAACTACAATTCGCGGCCCCGCGCGCCGGAGGTGCTGGTTGAAGGCAGCGGCTACCGCGTGATCCGCGAGCGCGAAACGTACGACGACCTGGTGCGCGGGGAGAAGCCCTAAGTGTGCGAACCGGCCCGCTACACCTGCTATCGCGCGGCTGCCGCCATCACGATCGACGGCAAGCTGGATGAACCCTCCTGGCTGGCCGCCCCGAAATCGCGGCCATTCGTGGATATAGTGACCGGCCAACCCGCCTGGTTCGATACGCGCGTGGCCCTGCTGTGGGACGACCGATACCTTTACTTTGGCTTCTGGATCGAAGAGACGGACGTTTGGGCGACGCTCACCGAGCGCGATTCGAAGATCTGGGAAGAGAACGACGTGGAAGTGTTCATCGGCGCGCGCGATGCGTATTACGAATTCGAGATCAACGCGCTCAACACCGTCTACGAAGTTTTCTGGATCTGGAAGGACGTCCACAAGCCGGGCGGTCGTTATTATGGGCGGCCGGAATTCGATCCCTCCACCGAGCGCACGATGGTGCTCGATGGGGTGGGCGGCCACGTGCATGAACGCGGCGAGCGGTGGGGATTTCTGGATTGGGATTTCCCCGGCCTGCGGACCGCCGTGCATGTGGATGGCGTGGTCAACAGCCGTACGCGCAACGATCGCGGGTGGACGGTGGAGGTAGCGTTTCCGTGGCAAGGCTTGAGCTTGTTGGCCGATGGCCGCCGGCTACCGCCGCGCGATGGCGACGTGTGGCGCATCGACTGCTCCCGCTTCGAGAAGATCGGCCGCCACGTCGAGGTGCTCGACCCTTGCGCCGGCTGGACGTGGAACCGGCACGGCCACTACGATTCGCACATTCCCGAAGTGTTCCCGTACGTAACGTTTTCGGAAAAGACCGTGGGATAAATAATTGGGGCAGGCCCTCTATTTTTGCAGGAAGAAATTGCCGACGAACAGCGCGTCTATACCCGAGGAAAAGAAGCTGCGCACGGCATCGCGCGGCGTCGAAACCAGCGGCTCGCCGAAGAGGTTGAACGACGTGTTGTAGAGCACGGGAAGGCCGGTGGACCTTCCGGCCGCGTGGAGCAGCCTCCAGTAGAGGGGGTTCTCATCGCGATCCACGGTGTGGACGCGCACGCGATCGCCGGCCAGCACGGCTGCGGCGAATTTCTCGCGGTGGTCCGGCCGCACCCGGCCCACGGTGGAAAGATAGCGCGCATTGGGACCTACTTCAAAGAACTGCACGGCAAGCTCGGCGGGCACCGAGGCCGCGAATTTTCGAAACGGCTCGCGATGCTTGATGAAAGTGTTCAGATTCTCGGTGGAATATTGATCGAGCGGCGAGGCCAGGATGCTGCGGTTCCCCAGCGCGCGTGCGCCGAACTCCATGCGTCCGTGCATCCACGCCACGATCTTGCCGTCGTTCAACTGCGCCACGGCGGTATCGATCAATTCCTCGGTGGTCGGCAAGTATTGGAAACGGAGCTTGCAGTTTTCGATCACTTGCTTGGTTCCGGCGGCCGAGTACGACGGACCGAGCGCGAGGGTGTGGAAAGGCACGCGCGCTTCCTGGCGGCAGGCGCCGTGCCAGGTTTCAAGCACCGCGCCGATGGCCGTCCCGGCATTGCCCGAAACCGGTTGCACGAACACGTTTTCGTAGCCCGATTCGTGTTCCAGCGCGGAAACTACCAGCGCGTTCAGCCCCAACCCGCCCGCCAGGCACAGGTTGCGGCCCGGCCCGGCGAGCCGGATGACGGCCCGCTCCACGGCGCGCTGAATGCCCGCCGCCACGTGCGCGCGCAGGTTTTCGGGAATCGCGGCGCCATCGGCAACGCCCAAACGTGCGTAGAATCGCGGGCCGAACCCGCCGTTCTGCGGCCGCTCGGTGCTGAAAAAGCCGCGGTCTACACGCAAACCCGTATCGGAAACGTTGAGCACATCCAGAAATAAATCGCGGTACCGGTCATCGCCGCACACGGAAAGCCACTGCACCTTGTGCTCGTCCAGGTTGGCTTCGAAACCCAGCAACTGCGTCACGCGGCTGTACACATCGCACAGCGAATCGGGGAAGTATTGCTCGTGCTCCAGGGTCATGCGCGGGCCGCGACCCTGCCAGCGCGAACCGCAGCGGAAATCGCCATCGCGATCGAGCGTCAGCACGGTGGCTTCGTCGAACGGCGAAGCGAAGTAAGCCGAGGCCGCGTGCGCGGCGTGGTGCTCCACCACCGCAATGCGGCTGGCCGGGAAGTGGGCGCGCAGGTTGAGGTAGAAATCCGCTTCCGGCGCGGGCCGCACCACCGCCACAAAATCCACCTGCTCGGCCTTGGCGCCCGTCAGCGACAGGCACATTTCGATGGAGCGCTCGGGCAGGGGGTCGCGTCCTCCCCAATGCATGCGGCGGCGGACCAGCTTCGATTCCTCGACGGCGGCCACCAGCTCGCCGTCTTTCAAAATGGCGGCGGCGGAATCTCCCAGCAGGCCGCCCAATCCAAGAACGATCACTTGCCGCCCTTTTCGCGCTTTTCGATTTTCGCCCACGTATCGCGCAGCGTTGCCGTGCGATTGAACACCGGCTTACCGGGCGATGAATCGGGGTCTACGGAGAAGTAGCCCATGCGCTCGAATTGGTAATGCGCCCACACCGGCGCGCCGGCCAGGCCCGGTTCCAGCTTCGCGCCGGTGAGGACTTCGAGCGAATTGGGGTTCAGGTTGGCCGTAAAATCCTGTCCCTCTTCCACCTGGTTGGGATCTTCCTTTACGAAGAGTGTGTCATAGAGCCGCACCTCGGCATCGATGGCGTGCGCCGCCGAGACCCAGTGGATGGTGGCTTTCACCTTGCGGCCGTCCGGCGCGTTGCCGCCGCGCGTGGCGGGGTCGTACGTGCAGTGGATCTCCACCACCTCGCCTCTTTCGTTCTTCACCGCGTTGCGGGCCGTGATGAAATAGCCGTAGCGCAGGCGCACCTCCTTGCCCGGCGAAAGGCGGAAATACTGTTTGGGCGGGTCTTCGCGGAAATCCTCCTGCTCGATGTAGAGCACGCGCGAAAACGGCACCTTGCGCGTTCCGGCGGAGGCGTCCTCGGGGTTGTTGACGGCCTCCATCTCTTCCACCTGGCCCTCGAGATAATTGTCGATCACCACGCGCAGCGGCCGCACCACCGCCATCACGCGCGGCGCGCGCTTATTCAAGTCTTCGCGCAAATGGTGTTCCAACATGCCCATTTCGGTGATGCCGTTGGTCTTCGAAACCCCCACGCCGCGGGCGAAACCGCGGATGGCCTCGGGAGTGTAGCCGCGGCGGCGAATGCCGGAAAGCGTGGGCATGCGCGGATCGTCCCACCCACGCACGTTGCCGTTCTGCACCAGCTGCAACAGCTTGCGCTTGCTCAGCATGGTGTAAGTCAGATTGAGGCGGTCGAATTCGATCTGCTGCGGATGATAGATGCCCAGGTTCTCGCAGAACCAGTCGTAGAGCGGGCGATGATCTTCGAATTCCAGCGTGCAGATGGAATGCGTGATGCGCTCGATGGAATCCGACTGGCCGTGCGTGTAGTCGTACATCGGGTAGATGCACCACTTGTCGCCCGTGCGGTGATGCGACGCGTGCAGAATGCGGTACATCACCGGATCGCGCATATTCAAGTTAGGCGAAGCCATATCGATTTTGGCGCGCAGGGTGCGGGCGCCATCGGGAAACTCACCCGCGCGCATGCGCTCGAACAAATCGAGATTCTCATCCACTGTGCGGTTGCGGTAGGGGCTCTCCTTGCCGGGTTCGGTCAGAGTCCCGCGATACTGGCGCACTTCTTCCGCGCTCAAATCGCAGACATAGGCTTTGCCCGCGCGAATGAGCTGAAGCGCCCACTCGAAGAGTTGGTCGAAATAATCCGACGCATAGAAGCAGCGGTCCTCCCAATCGAAGCCCAGCCAGCGGACGTTATCCATGATGGAATCGACGTACTCCTGCTCTTCCTTTTCGGGATTGGTATCGTCGAACCGCAGGTTGGTTTTGCCGCCGAACTCCGCGGCCAGTCCGAAATTGAGGCAGATGGATTTGGCGTGGCCGATGTGCAGGTAACCGTTCGGCTCCGGCGGGAAGCGCGTGTGTACGCGGCCGCCCCACTTGTTGGTCTTCAGATCTTCCAGGATGATGTCCCGAATGAAATTCGAGGGGCCGGCCGGCGGCGTGGTGCCTTCCTGGCCGGTCGTGGTTACATTAGTCGGATTCATATCGCTTTCAATTTCCCAATGGCTTGTTCGATCCGCGCGAGGCACTTCTCGCGGCCCAAGGCTTCGAGCGTTCCAAACAGCGGCGGCGCGTTCTTGCGGCCGCAAACGGCCACGCGGATCGGTTGAAACATCTGGCCCGCTTTGATTTTCAGAGACTCCGCCGCGGCGCGCAGGGCCTGCTCCAGCGGATCGTGGCGAAACTCGACCGCGCACAGCACTTCCCGGCCCTTTTCGAGCGCTCGCAAGGCCGTGGCGGCGTCGCCTTTCTGCGGAATCAGTTCGGCCGGGTCGTAGGGCGCGAGTTGATCGAGAAAGAAAAAATCGGCGACCGTGGCGACATCTCGCAACAGCTTGATGCGTTCCTGGATCAGCGGTGTAATCAGCGCCATGCGTTCGCGCTCGACCTTGAAACCGGCCGCTTCCACGAACGGCAACAGTTGCTCGGTTAGCTCCGCGGACGGCATGGTGCGAATGGTTTCGCCATTCAGCCAGACCGCTTTGGGATCGAACGGATCGGCCTCGGTGAAATTGACCACCGCGTTGCTGCGGTTGATGCCCTCGAGCGTAAAAGCGTCGATCAATTCCTGGCGCGTCATCCGCTGGCGATCGTCCTTGGGCGACCAGCCCAGCAGGCACTGGAAGTTGACAAAGGCGTGCGGCAGAAAGCCGGCATCGCGGTAAGTGGTAACGCTCACTACCGGGCCGTGCTTGCGCTTGGAAAGTTTGGCGCCGTCGGGGGCTACCAGCAGCGGCAGGTGGGCGAACGCGGGCGGGGCCACGCCGGCGGCCTCGAAGATCAACACGTGCTTGAACGTGTTCGTGACGTGGTCCTGGCCGCGAATGACGTGGCTGATGCGCATCTCGGCATCGTCGGCGCAGGAGGCCATATGATAGGTTGGCATGCCATCGCTGCGCAGCAGGGCAAAATCTTCGATATCGGCGGTCGATTTAGATTGCGTGCCGTAGACTGCGTCCTCGAAGCGGATCACCCGTTCGCTTTCGCGCGGAACTCGAAAACGCAGCGCGAACGGTTCACCGGCGGCGGCGCGCCGGTCGCTCTCCTCGCGCGGCAGCTCGCGCATATCGGGGTTGAACAGCCAGGTGCCGTGCGCTCCCGATTTCTCGCTATCGGTGTTCTGCGCTGGAGTGAAATCACGGTACGCCAAACCTTTGGCGAAGATGGCCTGCGCCATCTCGCGGTGCAGCGCGAGGCGTTCGGACTGGCGATACTCTTCGTCCCAGCCGAGGCCCAGCCATCGCAGGCCTTCGAAAATCGAGGTCAGCGAGGCTTCCGTGTTGCGCTCGACGTCGGTATCGTCGATGCGCAGGATCATAGTCCCGCCGGTATGCCGGGCGAACAGCCAGTTGAAAATGAAAGTGCGCGCGCTCCCGACGTGCAAAAAACCCGTGGGAGACGGCGCAAACCGCACTCTGGGCATTGAGAATCTCAGTATAACAAGGCGATGAATGGACGTGCCTACATGACCGCCGGGGCTTTATAATCACTCCCATGGCCGACGATCGCCAACCGCCGTTTCTGGGCCTTCATGCCATGAACGTCTTCGTCCGGGACCAGGAGCGAAGCATTCGGTTTTTTGTCGATACACTGGGGTTCAATCTGGCATTCGACGCCCGGGTGCAGTCCGGCGGCCGTTGGGTAGCGGTGGCGCCTCCGGACGGAACAGCCGTCCTCGCGCTGATCGAACCCAAGCCGGATTCCAGGGAAGCTAAACTGATCGGGAAGGCTACCGGCATCGTTTTCCTCACGGAGGATGTGGTAGCCAAGTTCGAGGAATGGCGCAAACGCGGTGTTCGTTTCACTACGACTCCACGGCTTCGGCGCATCCATCTTGACCGGCGGACGCGGCCCGCGGAGGCGGAAAAGCAGCCCCCGGTTTGGGGCGGGATCTTCACGCGCTTTTTGGACGTGGACGGGAACTCCTTCGGGCTCGTGGGCTTTGACGAGGTGAACCGGGAAATCGAAGCACAGCGGCGGCGGATGGCCGTGAAGCTCGAATTGGAGCGTCGCGCGGCCCAGGAGGTGGAGATTGCCAAACAGGTGCAGGCGCGCCTTTTTCCGCAACAACTGCCGGCCATCGAATCCCTGGAATATGCGGGCATCTGCATCCAGGCGCGGCAGGTGGGCGGCGATTATTACGATTTTCTCGACCTGGGCCGCGGGCGTTTCGGACTGGTGATCGCGGACATATCCGGCAAGGGCATCGCCGCTGCTCTGCTAATGGCGAACTTACAGGCGAATCTGCGCAGCCAGTGTGCCATCGCCCTCGACGAGCCCCAGCGGTTGTTACGTTCAGTCAACCAACTCTTTCATCAGAACACCAACGACTGCTCCTACGCCACGCTGTTCTTTGCCGAATATGACGACGCGACGAGGCGGCTGCGTTACGCGAACTGCGGCCACCTGGCGGCTCTGCTGCTGCGGCGCGAGGGAGCGGTGGAGCGGCTCGATTCCACGGGCACGGTGCTGGGGCTCTTTAGTGAATGGAACTGCTCGATGGAAGAGCGCCGGCTTTGCCCAGGCGACCTGTTTGTCCTTTACACCGACGGTATAACGGAATCGTTCAGCGCCGCCGGCGAGGAGTTCGGTGAACCGCGCCTGGTTGACGCCCTCGAAAGACATCGGGAAGCCTGCCCGCACGCGGCGATCGCTTCGATTGTGGATGAGATCCGGCGATTCAGCCCGCGGGAACAATACGATGACATCACCCTGATTGTGGCAAAGTGCCGCTAGGCAGCGTCGCGTGAACGTGCAACGATGGAAGGTTCAGGCCAGTCGAGAGGAGGTGCGCCCATGAAAGCCGCCGTTTACATCAGATTTGGATTGCCGGAGAACGTCCTCCAGATCCAGGACGTGGAGAAGCCCGTTCCCAAGGACGACGAAGTGCTGATACGGGTCCGCGCGGCTTCCGTCAACCCGCTGGATTCGCACCTCATGAAAGGCAAACCGTTCTTCGTTCGCCTGCTGCTCGGGTTGCATAAGCCCAAGCGGCCCGGCGTCGATGTGGCCGGCGAGGTGGAGGCGGTTGGCAGGAACGTAACCGAGTTCAAACCGGGCGACGAGGTGTTCGGCAGTTGCAAAGGGGCTTTCGCGGAGTATGTATGCACCGCCGAGAAAGCGTTGGCTATGAAGCCGGAGAACATCACGTTTGAACAAGCGGCGGGCGTGCCCGTAGCGGCATACACCGCGTTGCAGGGTTTGCGCGACAAGGGAAAGATTCAAGCGGGGCAGAAGATCCTGATCAACGGCGCGTCGGGAGGCGTAGGGACATTCGCCGTGCAGATCGGCAAGTGGCTGGGCGCGGATGTAACCTGCACATGCAGCACCAGGAACGTGGATTTTGTACGATCCATCGGCGCGGACCGGGTCATCGATTACACCCAGGAGGATTTCACCGGAAGCGGGCAGAAGTACGACCTGATATTCGACTTGGTGGGGAGCCGTCCATTTTCCGTATGCAGGCGCGTTTTGAATCCGCGGGGGATATACATTGGGGCGGGAATCCTCGGAGCACCGGACACCGGTCTATTCGGCATGCTGGCCGGCGTGATCGAACAGTTTGTGTCGTCGTGGTTCGTGAGCCAAAAGACGGTCATGCTCTTGGCCAAAGTGAACAAGAAAGACCTGTCCATCCTGTGCGAGCTCATGAGGGCCGGCAAGGTCACACCGGTTATCGACAAGTGTTACAGCTTGAGTGAAGCTCCTGAAGCTGTCCGGTATCTGGCGCAAAAACACGCTCGGGGGAAAGTGGTAATCAGTATATAGCAACGCCCGGATGGCTTCTTTGTTTCCATCCGCGTTCATCGGCGGCCAACGCTTTCCCGGTTTTCTTCACACGGCCTGCGCCAGCGGCGGCATGGCCTCTTTCAAAATCGCTCCCGCAATATTTGCCAGCGACATCACCCGATCGGCGCCGCCCAGGCGAATGGCTTCTTTGGGCATTCCGAACACCACGCAACTCGCCTCGTCCTGGGCGATGGTGCGAGCGCCCGCATCCCGCATCCGGCGCAGGCCGCGCGCTCCGTCCGCTCCCATTCCCGTGAGAATCACGCCCACAGCCGAAGCCCCGGCCGCATCGGCCACCGAGGAGAACATGACATCCACCGAGGGCCGCTGGTAACAAACCAGGGGACCGTCTTTTACAATCACGCGGAACGTCCCCTGGTCCTTGCGCAACACCATATGAAAGTTGCCGGGCGCCACCAGAGCCATACCGGGGCGGACCAGGTCGCCATCCACGGCTTCCTTCACGGCCATGGCGCACGATTGGTTCATACGGTCGGCGAATGCGCGCGAAAATACCGGCGGAATATGCTGCGCGATCAGCACCGGGGGCGAATCGGAGGGCAGCCCCGCCAGGACCGTGGCAATGGCTTCGGTGCCACCGGTCGAGGCCCCGATCGCAACAATCTTCGTCGAGCCGGTGGCCGAAGAAACTAACTCCGCCGTCTTCTTTAATGCCGGCGGCACTTCAGGTAACGGGGCGGAAGCTGTCCGGTTCTGCAATTTCGCAACCGAGGCAGCCCGGATTTTCGCCGCGATGGTGGCTTTCAAGTCGCCCACCGAGTAAGGTCCGCTGGGCTTGGCAATCACTTCCACAGCGCCCTGCCGGAGGGCCTCCAGCGCAATCTGGCAGGAATTCTGCGCGAGCGAGCTGATGATGATCACGGGCATGGGATGATGGCGCATCAGCTTCTTCAGAAAGGTGAGCCCGTCCATGCGCGGCATCTCGATATCCAGCGTCACGATATCGGGATTGAGCGCCAGGATCTTGTCGCGCGCCACGTATGGGTCGGGGGCCGTGCCCGCAACCTCGATATCCGGCATGTCTGAAAGGGTCTCGGTAAGGATCTTCCGCACGATTGCCGAATCGTCCACGATGAGGACCCTGATTTTTCTGAGGTTCATGGGACATCTCCCAACTGGACCGACACCGTGAGCGTGCCCGACGGCAAATACAACTGGCGGGAAACCGCCTGCTTCCCCTGCAACCGGTCAACCGGCTCCGGACTGGAGAGGTCGAAATGGGCGTTGGGTTCGACGCGGCTCAGAATGGAGCCGCACAGCATGTTGGCCAATTCGAAGGCAACCTCTTGCGCGTGCTCGGCGGATACCTCGGACGCATCGGATCCGAGGAAGTCCGCGGCCAGGTTGCGCGCGGCGGCTTCCGCAATATCGATCTGCAAGGTCCCTGGGGGGTCTCCGGCAAACGTCAAGCTGGCGCAGAGGACAGGCGGCGGGGCACTGGCGGGTTCGGGCTCGTCCAACACGGGCGTGAAGAACATGGTTTCCAGTACTTCAGCGGCGGACGCCTCAATCACCCGGGCAAGTTCGGATTCTTCGATGGCAGTCATGATAACACCTGATCCAGTTTCCCGCGCAACGTTTCCGGCAGGAACGGCTTCTTCACGTAGGCTTTGGCCCCCAATCGCAGCATCTGCTGCATGCGCATGTCGGTGCCGTCGGTGGAAACCACGATCACCGGAATCGCCCGCAAGATCTCGTCTTCACTCAGACGCCGAACAAACTCCTCACCATTCATCTGCGGCATGTTGATATCGGTGAGAATCACGTCCACCCAGTTCTTCGACACGCACGATAAAGCTTCTTGACCGTTGGAGGCCTCGAAACAGTCTCCCAGCTCAATGCCGGAGAGAGTCAATACCCGGCGCACGAAGTTTCGCATCGCCGCCGAGTCATCCACGATTAGTACATTGAACGCCATTACCGGCCTCCTTTCCGACCACGGTACCCGCCCTGAGCTCGGTTTCCCCGTTTCCCGACTCGCGCACGAAGAGTTTTCCGCTGTCGATCTCCAGCCGCAGAGTGCGCGAGACAGTGCCTCCCACCAGTTCCCCGTGCAGCATAACGCCCGACTTCCATAGAATCTTCCGCAGCGCCAGATAATTCCGTTTGCCGATGTTGAACAATCCTTTGTCATCCAGAAATTGCGCCCCGCCGGCCACCCGCACCGTCAAGCGCCGCCGGTCGGCGCCTTGTTGGAGGGCGGTTCGGAACAGCAGCGGAATTCCGGTATCGGCGAACATGTAGGGATTCTTCTCCGCCTTGGCCCTGTCGATCTCGGATTCGGGGAGCATGAAATGCAGCATTCCGCCCACGCAGGCCACCGCGTCATGAATGGCCACCGCGATGCACGAACCGAGAGCGTACGTGGCAATCGCCGCGTCGTGCTGATTACTTACCTGGCAATCCGCAACTCCGACTACGATCAATTTCATCTCCCGGTACGCCCCCTTGGCGCGGCGCTTGTGCCACGTGATTTTCGATAGATGGCTGGTTGTACGTATTCGAGCGTGTGCTGGATGGGGTTCAGGCTCTCCGCGTGGCCGATAAAGAGGTACCCCTCGGGCTCCAAACAACCAGTCAATCGTTCCACCAGATCGGTTTGCGTCTTCCGGTCGAAATAGATCATTACGTTGCGGCAGAAAATCAGTGGGAAAGTGCCCATATGCGAGAACGGCTCGACCAGGTTCAGACGCTGAAATGTGACTGGCGGAAGAACCTCGGTTCGGACGCGATACAGACCCTGAGAAGCGCCGCTGCCCCGCAACAAGTACCGGCGCAAGCTGGGTATCGCCACATCCTGAAAGCGCTCCGCGGGAAAAACCGCCCGGCGCGCCACCGTCAAGGCGCGCGTCGAGATGTCCGTGGCCAGAATCCGGAACCGGCCGGGGGTAGTGGGGCCCAGTTCGTCAGCGAGGCACATGGCAATCGAGTAGGGTTCCTCACCGGTGGCGCAGGCCGAGCTCCAGATGGCCGCCGAGTCGCGGTGCCGCAAGGCAGGAAGCACGGTGGTGCGGAGAAATTCGAAGTGTGCCGGTTCGCGGAAGAAATGGGTGTAATTGGTAGTCAGGGCGTCGATCATCTCGGTGATCGCTTCTCCCGTGCGATCGCCCAGCACGTGCTCGAAGTACTCCTGGAACGAGCGGAACTTAGCCGCGCGGATCTTCTTGCCCAGCCGGGCGGAAACCAGTTGTTCCTTTCCCGCGCGCAGATCGAGGCCACAGCGCTCGTACACAAGGTCGCGGATGCGCTGAAACTCAACCGGCGTGAGCGGGCGCAGGGAATCTTCCGGGCGCGGGTCCAAGATGGCCGTTTCAGCCATTCGCCCTCCCTTTGAAAATGGCGCCCATGTCCAGAATCAGACCCACTCGCCCGTCGCCCAGAATGGCTCCTCCCGCGACCCCGTCCGTGCTTTTCAGCATTTCGCCAAGGCTCTTGATCACGACTTCCTGCTTGCCGATCAGCTCATCCACCATCAGGCAGAATTGTTTGCCCTCGCTTTCCGAGACGATCAGCAGCGCCTCGCACGGTTTTTCGGTCCGCGCCTGCACGCCGAAGCGGTGATGGAGCCTGATGATGGGCAACATGCGTCCGCGCACCTGCACCATCTCGTCCTGATCCTCGATGGTGTGGACCTGGCCCTCGGCCGGCCGGAACATTTCCTTGACGGCGAAAATCGGCACGATGTACCGCTGCGTTCCCACGCCGATAACCAGTCCTTCGATGATTGCCAGGGTGAGGGGCAGCTTCAAAAGAAATCGCGTGCCGCGTCCGGGTGTGGACTCGATATCGATACGGCCGCGCAGTTTTTGAATGTGCTTGCGGACGACATCCATTCCCACGCCGCGCCCGGAGACGTCGGTGATCTGGTCCGCCGTCGAAAAGCCCGGCTCGAAGATCAGGTTGTACACGTCGTTATCGGACAGGTGGGCGCCGTCTTCCACTAGCCCTTGCTCCTGCGCCTTGCGCAGAATCTTCTCGCGATCCAGGCCGCGTCCGTCGTCGGAGATTTCGATTACGATCTGGCCGCTCTGATGATAGGCCGCCAGCCGGACTCTGCCGTTCAGCGACTTTCCGGCCGCCGCGCGCGCCGCGGCGTCTTCGATCCCGTGGTCCAGGGAATTGCGCACCATGTGCATCAGCGGATCCACCACTTCCTCCGCGATGCTTTTATCGAGCTCCGTCTCTTCGCCCGACGTTTCGAGCGTGACCTGTTTGCCGGTTTTACGCACCAAGTCGCGTAGTACCCGCGCGGTTCGCTGAAAGACATTCCCGATTGGAACCATGCGCAGGGCCATGGCGGTCCGCTGCACTTCGCTGGTGGCCCGGGCCAATTGCGAAAGGTTGCGCAACAGCCGCGGATTTTCGATTCCGGCCAGACCCGGTTCATGGCGCAGCAGCGATTGGGCAATCACCATCTCGCCCACCATGTCCATCAGGTAGTCGAGCTTGGCGGCGTCAACCCGCACCGAGACCATGCCACCAGCCTGGCCCTCTGTCGCCGTGCTGCGGTTCTGAGCGGCCGCGGGTGCCGGCGCGGCATGCCGCGGCTCCGCGGCCTCGATCTCCACAGCCGGGTTCGCGGCTGGTTCCGGTTCCGTTTCGACGGGGACACCGGTCATCTCTATAGGTCCCGTGCGCACCAGGTCCCCGGCTTCCGCCGGGGCCTCGTCCATGCGCAACAACGATTGGATCCGTTCCAGGAGAAGGCCCTGGTCCGGCACCGCGGGCGGCGTGGAGCCGCGCAACCGGGACTCTACCAACTGGACGGCGCGCGAAAGGTAGTCCGCACCTTCCAGCACCACGTCGATAACCGCGGGTGTGATGGCCAGCTTGCGATTGCGCGCCAGATCCAGGACGGTTTCGATGTCGTGGGCTACCCTCTGAATGTCGTACAGTTCCAGGAAGCCGGACAGCCCTTTGATCGTGTGAAAACTGCGGAACACGGAATGAACCGCTTCGGCATTGCCCGGATCCTGCTCGAGCACCAACGCCTGGCTCTCGATCGCGCTGAGGTGCTCGCGCGATTCGTTGATGAAATCGGCGATCAGCTCGGGGTCCTGCGCCAGGGGATTGCCGGCGGCCGGCTCCTGGTGTTCGATCTTCGGCTGGGGTTGGGGTTCGGATTCCGCAATCCTCTGCAATTCAGCGATTCCGTTCTGCACGGCTTGCTGAATGCTCGCCGGATCGCGTCCCGCGCCGATGGTATCCACCAGTTTTCCGGCCAGCTCCGACACGGCGATCGAGCCCTGCCGGTGGGCCTGCTCGCTCAATTCGGTGAGCGCTTCCGCCAAGGAGGCGAACCAGCTATCGCAGGCGCCCGCCGAGATGTCTCCCAGCACGACCTGAACAGCCAGATCCTCGATGCGCTCGCGCAGCGACATTGCCTGGCTGGCGCTCTCCGAAATTTGCGTGTTGACGGAATCTGCCATAATCGGCCTCTCAGCAGGGCGGCTAGAACTCGGAGAAATCCTGATCCAGCGGAATCGAGTTGCGGCCGGCGGGCGCGGCGGCGGCCGAGGCCATCCATTCCGGGCCCTGGTTGACGCGCTTGGCGGCAGCCGCGGGTGGAGCGGGCGCCGCAGTCGGCGGCGCAGTCTTGCGCGGCCGCGGGTCGGCCGTCCGGGCCGGACGCGGTGTCTCGCCATTCAGCCGGGCGGCGCTCCGCCCCAACATCTCATTCAACTGTTTCACCAGTTCCCGCAGGTTGGCCGATTGGGCGCTCAATTCGGCGCCCGCCGAAGCGCCTTCCTCGGCGCTCGAGGCAGTCTTCTGGGTCACTTGCTCCATCTGCACGATGGATCGCGCGATTTGATCGCTGCCACGCGCTTGCTCCTGGCTCCCCGCATTCACTTCGTCCACCAGCGTCTTCACCTTCGACACGCTGTTGGTGACACCTTGAATGACTTTTACAACTTCGTCCAGCCTGACCTTGCCTTCCACCGATTTGGAGATGGAGTCCTCGATCAGCACCGACGTGTCCTTGGCCGCCTGCGCGCAGCGTTGCGCCAGGTTGCGCACTTCGTCGGCCACAACCGCAAACCCCATGCCGGCTTCGCCCGCCCGCGCGGCTTCCACAGCCGCGTTCAGAGCCAGAATGTTGGTCTGGAACGCGATTTCGTCGATGACCTTGATAATCTTGGAAATTTTGTCGCTGGAGGCGTTGATCTCGCCCATGGCGGTCATCATCAGTTCGAGATTGCAATTGGCCTGGCCAATGCGGTCGTTGGCTTCGGCGGTGCAGTCCGCGGCCGACTTGGAGTTTTCGGCGCTCTTGCGCGTCATGGAATTGATTTCTTCGGTGGTCGCGGAAGTCTCCTGCAAGGAAGCCGCCTGCTGGGATGTTCCTTGCGCTAGCGACTGCGCCGATGAGGATACCTGGGTAGCCGAAGTCGCAACCTGCTCGGCGCCGTCGGCCAACTCGTGCGCGATTCTGCGCAACGTTTCATTGGCTTGGTGTATGCCGAATGCGGAGGCGGCGCCTACACCCAGGCACACAGTCACCAGAAGAATGGAAATCCAGCGGCCCGTTGAAGCCGCGTCCGCGGCGCGTTGACTGGCCGAGTCCACCAGGTCCCGATTTGCCTGGCTGAGATTGGGCGAGGCCGTCAGCGCTCTGGCAGTGGCTTGTAGATCGCGATCGAGTGTCCCGAGAGACGAAAACGAAATCCAACTCAACAGGATCGCCAGGGCCAGCAAGACCCCCACCGATCCCAGCATCTTGGTCTTGATCGTCATCCCGGAACTCATTTGAAACTCCCCATGGCCGGTTCGAGAGCGCGCATGTCACTGCCGCCCAGAACCTGGTCGATATCCAGCAGAATCTTAACGGCACCCTTGATCTTGGCGAGACCCAGCAGGTAGGAGGTGTTCGTGGAACGCCCAAAATCGGGGGTGTCTTCAATATCCGCCGCCGCCAGGTTCAGCACGTCGGTCACCCCATCCACCACGATACCGATCAGCAGCGGGCCTCCATTGCCGCGCACTTGAATCACGATGATGCACGTGCGCCCGGTATACGGGATCTCTTGCAAGTTGAATTTCAGGCGCAGGTCGACAACCGGAATCACCTTTCCGCGCAGGTTGATCACTCCCTTTAGGTATGCGGGAGTCTGCGGCACGGCGGTGATATCCTGGATTCCCATGATTTCCCGCACCTTCAGAACCTGAATCCCGTATTCTTCCTTGCCCAATTGAAAGACCAGATACTTTCCTGCCCGTACGTCCATCTTGGCGTCGACTTCGTCCACGCTGGCCAGTCTCGTCGTCGATTGCATGTCAACCTCTCAAAACAGAAATCGTTTTCGCTACACTGTCTTCCCTAAGCAGCCGGGCCGGGCGCGCTACCCGCGCTTCCGAGCGCCGTGTGGATCGCCAGAATATTCGTCTGGAACGCGATTTCGTCCATCACCCGGCGAATTCTAGCCGCATCTCCATTTGTAAGGCCGGTCGCCTCGCTCGCCGTGCGCGACAGTTCCGCGTCGGCCCGCAGAATGCCGTCGCCTACCAGGCGTCTAAGCTCGGCTTCCTCCACTGTTTGGAACGAGCGCCAATCTCCCAGAATCGTTTTGGCAAGCTTTCGCCCTACAGCCGTCGTGAACTCCATGTATCACCTGTCCGCTCTACCAGCAGTCTTTCGCCCTTCTCGGGACTGAATCCGGTTCGCATCTGTTTGGGAATATCGTACTTACGGGAGGGAAATTCTAGTGTTTTCACCTGACGGTTAACTAAAGGCAGGGGCCGCGAAGGAGGGCCAGGGGCCGGGTGTCAGAAGCCGCCAGAAGGAAGCTTGTCGCGGGTGGTTTCTATTCGTCTGCTCCGTACAACGTGATGGCGCCAATTCCGCCTTGCACATCCACCCGGATCTGCACTTTGGCGCGATCGTGTGCGTCGTTCACCCAGTGATCGCCGTCTTTCCTGAGACCGTGCACGCGAATCTCCCCAATACCGCCATTGGCCGTAGCATACACGCCGGCGTCCGCCGGTAAATGCACCACCGCCTCGCCGATACCGCCCTGGATGTGTACGTTGTAATTATGGGCCGGCGTGCCGCGCAGGTCCATCTCCATTTTCCCTACTCCCATCTGCACCGTCACGTTCCGCAGATCCAGCGCTCCCAAGTCGAGCTGTGCCTCCCCGGCCCCGAAGTTCACATTGATATCGAGCGGCGTCTGGCGTCCGAAGCGGAGGTCCCATTCGTATTTCAGGTTGCCGGCATGAGTGTGGCTCTCTCCGGGTTGCGAGACTGTCAGGTTCCCCGGGCTATAGCGTACCTCCGGTTTCCAGGCCGGAACATTGTAGGTGAAATAGGCCTGCATCAGCTTGCTGGTACCACTCCCAACTTTTAAATCTCCCGCTCCCATTTGCAGGTTTACGCGCACCAGTTCGGACCGGTCTGGCTCGATGTGCACCGAATCGTATTGCACTGGCCCTGTGCGGGTCGCGATCACACACCCGCTCAGCAGCAAAGCGGCGCCAAGCGATGGTACCAAGATGCTATTCATGGAGCTCCTCGGAATTATCATACGGCGGCTCTCTAAGGGTTGTTCCGCCGGTAGTTAAGTTTTTTCCTTTTCTTCGCCGGCGACTTAGGAGAAATGGAAAATATTCCTTGGCCTAGGACGGGTAGGCGGGAACAATTCAGTTGCAATCTATAAACGAATGGTCTAGACTGGTCATGGTTGACCTAGTACCACTGTTTCGTACAGTTAGAAAGCAATAATGATCATCAGTTTCCTGATCATCGTAGTTTCAGTAGTCCTGCTGGTCTATTGGTTTCGTTATAGCTGTATCCTACTTTGCCGCGGCTCCCAGCAGCAGACCGCAAATCTCCCCGACGATCCACGCTTTGCTTTTTCTCGGGTGCAAGTCCAATTGAAAACCAGCGCCGAACTGGATCCTTTGCATCGCTCGCTGGATAGGGACTTTCAACTTCTGAAGTATCTTGTCGAACATGCCGCCGGCTTGCGCTTCGAATCCGTGGAAGATCGGTTATTGATGATCGATTACAAGGTGATGCGCGGCTGGTACGGTTTCACCCGGCTGGTAGCACCGGAGAAAGCCCGTGCTGCATTGGCGGAGAGAGCCATGGTACTTGGCATTCTGGTCCGCCATATGTGTGAACGCGCAGGCGTCACCGTAGAAACGTAGTCTCCTCCTCAAAGACTGGCAACTCCCGTGCTCTGCAAGGACAGGCGTGGCACTGGAAGACACCCTTCAACTAGCCGTCAGCCGGCTGAATACGGTCCGCGGCGAAATCGCCAAAGTCATAGTCGGTCAGGATGACGTAGTGGAAGGCGTGCTGATTTGTCTGCTCGCCGGCGGCCACGTTTTGCTCGAAGGCGTCCCGGGTCTTGGAAAAACTACCCTGCTGCGAACCTTGGCCCGCGCCCTGCAACTCAAATACTCCCGTATACAATTCACCCCCGACCTGATGCCCGCCGATATCGTGGGCAGCATGATCATCGATATCGACGAAAGCCGCGGCAAAGCTCTTCGCTTCCAACCCGGCCCCATTTTTGCCAACCTGGTCCTGGCGGACGAAATCAATCGCGCCACGCCCAAAACGCAATCGGCCCTGCTCGAAGCGATGCAGGAACGTACCGTTACCAGCGGGACCACCACTCACGAGTTGGAGCGGCCATTTCTCGTCATGGCCACGCAGAATCCCATCGAGATGGAAGGCACGTACCCGCTCCCCGAAGCGCAACTCGATCGATTCCTGATGAAGATCCTGGTCACGTATCCCACGCGCGCGGAACTCAACCGCATTGTGGAGCGGACCATTCAGAGTGAGGAGCAGGTGCTCAACCCCGTGCTTGACCGCGACGCCATCCTGGAAGTGCGCTCCGTATGCCGCCAGGTGTTGGTGGCGCCGCACGTTCAGGAGTACGCCATTCAACTCGTCATGGCCACGCAGCCCGAGCAACAGGAAGCGCACCCCGCCGCCAAAAAGTATGTGCGGTACGGCAGCTCGCCGCGCGGGGCCCAGGCGCTGGTCGAATGCGGCCGCGTGCTGGCGCTGATGCGCGGGCGCTTTCACCTGGCCATGGAGGACGTCCAAAGCGTGGCGCCCGCCGTTCTGCGCCATCGCATCATTTTGAACTTCGATGCGCATGCCGATGGCGAAACCCCGGAAACCGTTCTGCGCGCCATCGTGAATGGCGTAACCGCGAGCGCCTCCACCGCGTAAGAACCGTATGCCCGCCTCCGCCCCGCTGCTAGACCGGGAGTTTTTGGAGAAGCTGGAACGGCTCACCATCCATTGGCGCAAGTCGTTTGCCGGTCTGGTGGGCGGGCATAACATGTCGCGCTTTGCGGGCGCGGGGCAGGAGTTTCTGGACCATCGCAACTTCCACCACGGCGACGATCTGCGCGCCGTGAACTGGCGCGCTTATCTCCGGCTGGAAAAACTGTTTCTGAAAATGTTCCAGGTTGAGCCGCGCGTGCCCGTTCGCCTGCTGCTCGATCGCAGCGATTCCATGACGGCCCATGGCGGCCGGAAGTTCGAGTATGCCCGCAAGCTGGCCGCCGCCCTCTGCTATGTGGGATTGGTGCGGCACGACAGCATCGAGCTGCATGGTTTTTCCGATCGCCTCTCGCGGCGCATTTTCTCCACCGGCGGGCGTCACCGCTACTCCACCGTGGCCGATGGCCTCGCCGCTCTCCAGCCGGGCGGCGTCACCAACTATCTCGCGGTGGTCCGCGAATTCATTGGCGCGTATTCGCAACGCGGCCTGGTAGTGGTGATTTCCGATTTCTTGGACGATGGCGGCTGCGAACACGCCCTCGAATACCTCGTGGATTTCGGCCACGAGCTCATGCTCCTCCAGATCTGGGCCGACGAAGACCGCGAACCTCCTTGGGAGGGCGCGTTGGAACTGCGCGACGCCGAAACCGGCGCCGCCCTCAAGCTCGATTTCGACCGCGCCGCGCGCACCCGTTACACGCGCGCGTTCGACGATTACGCTTCCAAGATCCAAACCGTGGCCGTGCGCAGCGGCGGACGCTACGCCGGTATTGCCACTTCGCAACCCCTCGAGAGTGTGGTTTTTGGAGATTTAATACGAATCCGGGGGATTGCCTGAAGAAAGCCTGAACGGCGGCCATACCCATGTATCTCCTGAATCTCACGCTGTTCCAGTTCGCCGCCATATTCGGCACCGTTTCGGCCGTTTCGATCGCGCTCTATCTGCTCGACCGCGCCCGCCGCCGCCAGGTGGTCTCCACCCTTCGTTTTTGGGCCGCCGCCGAAAAGTCCGTGGTGGCCGCTCGCCGTCGCCGCATCAGTCAACCCTGGTCGCTTATCCTGCAACTCGTAAGCATGGCCCTGCTGGTCCTGGCTCTCGCGCAGTTGCGGTGGGGCACGCGGGCCGAAGCGGGACGCGACCACATCCTGATTCTCGACACGTCCGCCTGGATGGCCGCCCGTTCCGGCCAAGGCACTCTAATGGATCTTGCACGCCAGCGCGCCCGCCAATACCTTCGCGTTCTTCCCGCGCGCGACCGCGTCATGCTGGTCCGCGCCGATGCCCTGGCGACCCCCGCTACCCCTTTCGAACCGGACCGCCGCAAACTAAACGCCGCCATTGCCCAATCCGCGCCCGGCGCCACCGCGCTCAATCTCGATCAAGCGCTGGCGTTTGCCCGCCATGTGGAATCGCAGGCAGACCGGCGCCCCGGTGAAATCGTCTTGGTGGGAACCGGCCGCATCGCCGAACGCGATCCGGTCCCCGCGCCCGAGCCTCCGCGCAACCTGCGCGTCATCACCGTGCCCGATGCACCCGATAACTGCGGTCTCCGTAAAATCGGCGTACGCCGCGCCGCGTCCGATCCGGATACCTGGGAAATCTACGTCTCCGCGCGCAACTACGGCACCGCGGCGCGCACGGTCACGCTCACCGCGGCATTTAACCGTGTGGCCATTGGCACCGCACGGCTGGCGCTGGGATCGGGAGTCGAAAAGGAAGCCGCTTTTACCTTGCGCGCGGCCGCCGGCGGAGTTCTGAACGTGGAACTGGCGCCCGATGATGCTTACCCCGGCGACAACCATGCCGAGCTCGAGATACCCGCCCAGCCCAATCTCGCCGTCACGGTCTATTCCAGCGAACCCGATCTGCTGCGCCCCGTGCTGGCCGCCAGTCCTCGCATCGCCGCCACGTACCGCAGCCCCGTCGAGTACGCCTCTTCACCCAATACAGGCCTGGTGATTCTCGATCGATTCATTCCTCCCACGCGGCCCGCCGCCGATTCCCTGTGGATCGATCCGCCGGCCATGGGCTCCCCGATCCCCATTCGCGAAACCGTCGCCAGCGTGCCGTTCGCCGGATGGAACCCCGATCACCCGGCGGCGCACGGCCTGCGCGCCAAGGATTTCAAGCTCGACCACGCTTCCGTTTTTGAAGCCGCGCCCGGCGATGGCCGCATCGGCGAAGTCGCTTCCGGTCCCGTCATCGTCTCCCGCTCCTCGCATCCCAAGGTTGTCGCCATCGGTTTTCACCCGGCGCTTTCCGGCATGCGGAATGAGCTGGCAACGCCGCTTCTCTTCGCCAATCTTCTGCGTTGGTTCTCGCCGGATATTCTCCGCCACTCCGAGGTCGATGCCGCCACCGTGGGCACGGTCAAAGTGCCGCTCGATCCGGACGCGCCCGCCGGCGACGTGAAGGTTGTCGCGCAAAACGGCGAACCAGTCCCGTTCACCGTGCGCGATCGCATCGTGCAGTTCTTTTCCGGTGCTCCCGGTTCGGTGCGTGTGATCGCCGGAGATCGTGAGTATCTCTATTCCCTCACTCTTCCGCAGCTTTGGGATGCGCGCTGGACACCGCCCGCCGGCGCGCTCCGCGGAATCCCGCGCTTTACGCCCGTAGCCGATTCGGTAAGCGAACTGTGGCCCTGGCTCGCCCTAATGGGCGGCGCCGGCCTCGTTGCCGAATGGCTGATGTTCGGCCGTTTCCGGCGCGCCCGCGTGTCGTGTCCCCTCCTGCTGAGCCGCAACTTCGAACGGGAAAAGACGGAGGTCCGTCAGTGACCTTCGCGCATCCATGGTTGCTGGCACTGGTGCCGGTCTCTCTGGCGTGGGCCGTGTGGGAATGGCCCACCGCCAGCCGCCGCTTTGCGTTGCTGCTGAAAGCCACCGCCTTCTGCTGCATTTGCATGGCTCTCGCGCAGCCCAGCGTCACGGTCTACAAAACTAAAGTAGCGGTGGCGCTTCTCGCCGATACTTCGGCCAGCATAACCGCCGGCGATCTCAAAACTGAGTCAGCCTTTGCGGACGGGATCGAGCGCGTCCGCGGCCGCCACTGGTCGCGCGTCATCCCGTTCGCTCGCGCCACCCGCAACGCCGCTCCCGATGAGCGCTCCCCATCCGGCTGGCAGCTTCGCCACACCGCCGGCGCCGCCGGACGAGCCACCGATCTCGAAGCCGCCATTCGTGACGGCGCGGCCGCTCTGCCAGCCGGTACGGTGCCCCGCCTGTTACTGGTTTCCGACGGCAACGAAAACCTGGGCAGCGTGGCCCGCGCCATCTGGCAGGCTCGGCAGCTCGGTATACCCATTGATACCGTCCCCCTTAGCGGACATCCCAAGCCCGGCTTGCTGCTCGATTCGGTTTCCATTCCGGGCCAGGTCTTCAGCGGCGAACGCTTCCCCATCGAAGTCACTCTCGAAGCGCCTCGCGACGCCCATGCTTCGGTGGAACTGAACGCCGAGGGCAAATCGATCGGATCGAGCCAGGTGGATCTGGCGGCGGGCGTCGATCACCTGCGTTTCGAGGCCACCGTGAATGCCGTGGGCGCGGTCGCCATTGCCGGAAGAGTTTCCGCGGATGGCCTCGGCGATGCCTATTTCGAAAATGCCGTTACCTTGCGCAGCCCGCGCGCGCTGGTGGTCTCTCACGATCCCGTTTCGAGCGAGGTGCATCTCGCCAGGGTCCTCGAGGCCAACCAGTTCACCAGCGAGCATGCCTCCGGCGGCGTCCCCGAAAAACTGGAAGGTTACCAGTTGATCGTAGTCAACAACTGGGATATGGAATCCATCCCCGCCGCGCGCAAAGCGGCGCTCGAAGATTTCGTTGCCAAGGGCGGGGGCCTGCTCTGGATCGCCGGCGAACGCAACGGCTACATCGATAAGAAGGGCCGCGTAGACGACGCGCTGGAACGCGCGCTCCCCGCCAAAGTCGCGCCGCCGCGCTCTCCGGAGGGCACTGCCGTCGTTTTGATCATCGATAAATCGTCCTCGATGGAGGGCAAGAAGATCGAGCTCGCGCGCCTGGCGGCCATCGGCGTGGTCCAAAACCTTCGCCCCATCGATTCGGTAGGCGTCCTCATCTTCGATAATTCCTTCCAGTGGGCCGTCCCCATGCGCAAGGCCGAAGATCGCGAAGGCATTGCCCGCCTCATCGCCGGCATCGCTCCCGATGGAGGCACTCAGATCGCACCGGCTCTCACCGAAGCCTACCAGCGCATCCTGCCGCTCAACGCGGTCTACAAACACATCGTGCTGCTCACCGACGGCATTTCCGAGGAAGGCGACTCCATGGATCTCGCGCGCCAGGCGGTCGCCAACCACGTCACTATCTCGACGGTGGGGCTGGGCCAGGATGTGAACCGCGCGTTTCTCGAAAAAGTCGCCAAATCGGCCGAAGGCCAGTCGTATTTTCTCAACGAGCCTTCGGGACTGGAGCAGATTCTGCTGCGGGACGTGGAAGAACACACCGGCGCCACCGCCGTGGAGGAAGCAATCGTTCCCCGCGTGGCAAAGCCGGCGGAAATCCTGGATGGCGTCCACATCGAGACGGCGCCGCCCTTGCGCGGCTATGTGCGCTTCGAGGCGCGTTCCACCTCCGATACGATTCTCGAAGTGGATCGCGATCCGCTGCTGGTGCGCTGGCAATATGGTTTGGGCCGCGCGGTGGTCTTCACCTCCGATGCCAAGAACCGTTGGGCCGCAAACTGGGTCGTGTGGCCCGGCTTCGACCGCTTGTGGGCCAACATCCTTCACGACCTGCTGCCGCACGCGCCCGAAAGCGAGACCACGGCCGATCTCGACCGGGCCTCAAACCAACTGGTGGTCGATTACCACCTCTCGCGGAATGCCGCCGAGCCCGCCCTCATCCCCGAGATTTTCGTGTTCGGCCCAGGTGGATTCCAGGCGCCGCTGGCGGTAACCAAAGTGACTGCCGGTCACTACCGAGGCCGGCTCTCCATCGGCCAGAACCAGGGCTTGTTCCGCGTGCGACCCTTGGCCGATTCCTCCGCTTTTCCCGAAGTTGGGTTTTACCGCCAGGAAGACGAGATGATGGAATACGGCAACAACGAACAGCTCCTGCGGCAGATCTCCGCCATGACGGGTGGCCGTTTCAACCCTAGCCTGCCCCAGGTGTTCGACGCCGGATCGCGAAGCGTCGAAGCCGGCATGCAACTCTGGCCCGTCCTGCTGGCGATGGCGCTGGCTTTGAACCTGGCCGAGCTGGTGCTGCGCAAGTGGAGAGGTTTGATGGAGGCATTACGCCCGCGCGCGAGCGCCGTGGCGGCGTGAAATTTCTTTCTTGATACGTTTCCAAGCTGCCCGTAGTCGTTCGCCGCGGAATCCAAACGCGACCCGGCCCCACCGCCTATTGCTGTACCGCGATCATGCCCCCACTCGGCGTGCTGGCCGATCCTAACTGAATCATCACCGCGGCGTTGCCGTTGGGCGTGCCCGCCGGCACGACCACGTTGACCTGATACAGGCCGGGACCGGTGTACCCGCCGAACACAACCTGCGCATTCGCCCCGCCGATCGTCACCGTGGGCAAGGCCGCGGTCACTCCCGGTACCACGGGGCCGAATCCGTTGCCGAAAATCACGATCTCCTCTCCCGGCTTGGCCGGATAGCTCAGATTCGGATACAGGCTGGTCGGGCCCACCGGCGTGACATTATCGGAATGCAGGGCGGCCACGTTGGGGCCGGTGCCGAAGAAAAAGCAGGCGGGTGACTCAAGCGCGAGCGGTACGCTCGCCACCCCGCTCACCAGGCTGTTGTTGCCGGTGATCACGTTCACATTCTCCGCCGCCGTGGCCGTATCCGACGTGGTCAGCACGTTGATCTGCTTGGGACTGATATAGGCAACCGCCGCCGATTTGCCGTTTACCTGAACGCTGACGCCGTTCAATTCCACCGGCAGAGCGCCATTGACTATTTCCGCCGCCGTCCAGCTCTGGGTAGTCGGAGATAAGTTGGCGCCGAAAATCGAAACCCACATGTTAGGCGCGATCGTGCCGGCGCCGTCGGCGGCATTGACCACCTGCGTGGACGTGATCACGGGAGCGGCTTGCAGACTTCCCAGCAGCCCGTGCTGCTCGCCGCCGATGCCGGCCGCGAAGTAAATTGCATTGGCGTCGCCGCCATTGCCTCCATTGCCTTGAATCAAGGCCCACAGTCCGCTGATCTGGATGGTATTGCCATTGACGTCCTGCAAGGTCCCCAGAAGCGCCCCGCTGGTGGGATTGAAGGCGTTGATATGGCCATCCCCGAAGTTGCCTACCAGCAGCGCATTCGCAAAGGCGCCGAAGTTTGCCGAGGCAATGGCCATGCCCCACGGCGCATTGAGCGGACCGCCAGCAACCAGGTGCTGCAACAAATTGCCGTTCAAATCGAAAACCGATACATAACCATTCCCCACCCCGGGTTGGTCGTAGGTCTTCGTGGGGTCCTGCAGCGCATAGGCAACGTATAACTTACCACCTAAGTTCCAAATGTTAAATGGCGCATAGCCCGCCGGTATGCCGGGATCGGCGAACTTACCCGAAAGCGTGGCCGGGGCGTAGTTAGTATCGTAAGCTTCGATGGCGCCGCTGTGAAAGTTAGCCAGATAGATATAGGGTCCCGTCGTGCCGCTGCTGATCGCCATGCCGTAATAAATCGCACCGGAAGCGGAGTTATCGATCTTCAGCGTGGCCAGGGTGGGGCTCACGGCGGAAGCCCAGCCGGACACCGCGCCGTCCGCCGTGCAAAAGATGAAACTGGGCGCGTGCCCCGATATAGCGAAGCCGCCGGTGCCGTTGTATACGATGCCGGTGGGCTCCGAGGGCGATTTGCCCATGGCCGAGGGCGGCACGGTGGCTTTCGTCGAACTGACCGAGCCGGTGCTGGTGTAAACGGTGGAGAGCCCCGTGGCGTTGTCACTCACCCAGAAGGGGCTTCCGGAGGACGTAGCTATTCCCCAGGGGTTGATCAGGTTGGGATCGGTGAAGTCCGCCACCCCGGCCGTATCGGACACCAGGTTATGTTGCAGATAGGCGTTCCCGTTAGTGGCCGCGGCGGCCAAGCCGGTAAGTGCGGCATATAAAGCACCCGCTTGTAGCAAGTGTTTACTCGACATGTTTTTGGATCCTCTCCTCAGTGAAAGCAGTATACCCGAGGATGAACGGTCAAAGGTGTTAAAACCATTAGCCGCGCCGCGCCTTACAATAGTAACGGCATGCCGCTGACTCCCTCCGATTTACAACTGCTCGCGCAATATGACACGCCCACCATTTCCAATGTGATCGAGCTGTTCGAGGTACGGCCGCGTACCGCCGGCTACATGGATACCCGCATCCGCGCCTGCTTCCCCGAGATGCCGCCCATCGTCGGGTACGCATCCACCGCCACCATACGGACCGCGTGGCCGCGCGCCGAAGGCGACGTCTATAGCGCCCTCGATGAGCAGGTGGCTAGCTTCGCTGAACTTCCCGGTCCGGCCATCGTAGTGTTCCAGGATTTGGACGACCCTCCGGCCGGCGCCACCTTCGGCGAGGTCATGTGCGCCAGTTACCGCTGTTTTGGCGCGCTCGGCATTATTACCAGCGGTCCGGCGCGCGATCTCGACCAGGTGCGCCGGCTCGGTTTCGCCGCTTTCAGCAACGGCGCGATCTGTTCCCACGGCTATAGTCACATCACCTCGCTTCATCAACCTGTCCGCGTAGGAGGAATCGAAATCCGCACCGGCGACCTGCTGCATGCCGATGCCAACGGCGTTTGCACCATCCCGCTTGCCATCGCATCGGAAGTGGCGCGCGCCGCCGCCGAATTCGTGGCCGCCGAAGCCGTGTGCATCGATCGGGCCCGCACCGGCAGCCGCGATGGGATGGCTTACGCGGAGGCGCGCCGCGAAATGATGCGCCGCATCGCCGAGCTCGGCAAACGTCTGAAATCGCGTTAATGCTGCGATAATGTAACCGGAGGTACGAATTGTGGCTACCCTGACGTCGCCCACTTCCATCTCGCTCGAAAACGAAAAAAACCCCTGGCTGGCCGCCGCCGCGCGGTTCGATGAAGCCGCGCTCCGTCTCAAACTGGATGACGGCATGTGCAAGGTTCTGCGCGCGCCCAACAAGGAGATCACGGTCAACATCCCGGTGCAGCTCGATGACGGCCGTTTGGAGGTCTTCACGGGCTACCGCGTGCAGCATTCGCTGGCTCGCGGCCCCGCCAAGGGCGGCATCCGTTTCGCTCCCGACGTGACTCTCGACGAGGTTCGCGCCCTGGCTTCGTGGATGACATGGAAGTGCGCCGTCGTCAACATCCCCTTCGGCGGCGGCAAGGGCGGCGTGATTTGCGATCCCCACGTGCTCTCCGATGCCGAGCTGGAAAAACTCACCCGCCGCTACACGGCCGAGATCATCGATTTCATCGGCCCGGAACGCGATGTGCCCGCGCCCGACGTCAATACTAATGAAAAAATCATGGCGTGGATCATGGATACCTACTCGATGCACGCGCGCCACACCGTCACCGCCGTAGTCACCGGCAAGCCCATGGCGCTCGGTGGATCGCGCGGCCGTCCGGAAGCCACCGGCCGCGGCTGCATGATGGTTACGCTGGAGGCCCTGAAACTTTTGGGGCTCACGCCCGAGACTTGCCGCGTGGTGATTCAGGGATTCGGCAACGTGGGCGGAATGGCTGCCCGCTTGATGGCCGCCGCCGGCTTCAAAATTGTCTGCATCATCGAATATGATGGCGCCGTTTACAATCCCCACGGCCTCAACATCGCCGCGCTCGAGGAACACCGCAAACTGACCGGTTCGATCACCGGGTTTTCCAGCGCCGAGGACATGGACAAAGACGAGGCCATGTTCCTGGAGTGCGATGTGTTGATTCCCGCCGCCACCGAAAACGTGATCACTTCGCAGAATGCGGACCGCCTGCGGTGCCGCATTCTGTGCGAAGGCGCCAACGGTCCCACCACGGTGCTGGCGGATGAGATTCTGGCCGCCAAAAAGGTGTTCGTCATCCCCGATATTCTGGCTAACGCCGGCGGCGTCACCGTTTCGTATTTCGAATGGGTGCAGGACCGCCAGGGCTTCTTCTGGAATGAGAAGTTGGTCAACGAGCGGCTGCGGGAAATCATGGTGGAGAGCTTCGGCGCGATCGTCGAGTACGCGCAAAAACACCGCGTCAACAACCGCACCGCCGCCTACATGGTAGCGCTCGACCGGGTCGCCTTCGCCATCAAGCTGCGGGGAATCTATGCATGAGCGGGCATGTCTGAAGCCTCCACGCCGCTGATGCGGCAATATAACGGCATCAAACAGCAGGTTCCCCGCGCGTTGCTGATGTTCCGCCTGGGCGATTTTTACGAGCTCTTCTTTGAAGACGCCGTGACTGCCGCGCGCGAGCTCGAGATCACTCTGACTTCGCGCAACAAGGAAAAAGGCGCCGCCATTCCCATGTGCGGCGTCCCGTATCACGCTGCCGAAGGCTACATCGCGCGCCTCATTCAGAAGGGTTACCGCGTCGCCATCTGCGATCAGATGGAAGATCCCAAACTGGCCAAGAAACTCGTTAAGCGCGAGATCACCCGCGTGGTAACACCCGGCACGGCCATGGACGCCAACCTGTTGCGGCCGCGCGAAAACAACTATCTGGCCGCGGTGGCGCGCGCCGGCGAGCGCTCCGCTGTGGCGCACGTCGATCTTTCCACCGGCGAATTCCGCGTCACCGAAATGGAGCCGGCCGAAGTCTCCGGCGCCCTGGAGCAACTGGGCGCGCGCGAAGTGCTCTTTCCCGGCGATCTGCCGCTCCTGGCCGGCGAGGCCGGGCCCGGTCCGCGCTTCGTGCGCACCGAGCTCGAAGAGTGGATCTTCACCGTCGATTACGCCGGCCGCACCCTGCGCGATCACTTCAAGCTGCTCTCGCTCGATGGCTGCGGCCTGGCCAATCGTCCCGCCGCCGTGGCCGCCGCCGGCGCCATCCTGCATTACCTGGGCGATACGCAGCGCGCCGCGCTCGACCATCTCGATCGGCCCACCTACTACAACCGCGCCGATTACATGGTTCTGGACGCCGTGACGGTCCGCAATCTGGAGTTGGTCGAACCGCTCTTCGCGGCCGATAAGACCGCCGGCCAGCCCACCGTGCTCGGCGTTCTCGATCAGACCCTCACCGGCATGGGCGGGCGCCTGTTGCGGCAGCGCCTGTTGCAGCCCTCCATGGATCGCGCCGAAATCGAACAGCGCCTCGATGCCGTGAGCGAGCTGCTCGACCAGACCATCCTGCGCGCCGAGCTGCGCAAACAGCTCGTCACGATTCTCGACCTGGAACGCCTGCTCGCCAAAGTCACTCTGGGGTCCGCCGGTCCTCGCGAGCTGTTGGCGCTGGGCCGCTCGCTCGAAAAGATCCCGGCGCTCAAGCGCACCTTCGATACGCAGCAGGCCACGCGATTGCGCGCCATCCACGAGCGTCTCGACGATTTGCCGGACGTGGCCAACCTGATCCTCGAGGCGATCGCCGATGAGCCGCCGTTCAATATCGCCGATGGCGGCGCCATCCGCCAGGGTTACAACGTCGAGCTCGACGAACTGCGCGACCTCAAGCAGAACGGGCAGCAGTACATCGCCCGCATTGAAACGCGCGAGCGCCAGCGCACCGGTATCCAGTCGCTCAAGGTGCGGTTCAATAACGTCTTCGGCTATTACATCGAAATCACGCGCGCCAACCAGCACCTGGCGCCCGCCGATTACGAGCGCAAACAGACCCTGGCCAACGCCGAGCGCTTCACTACCCCCGAGCTGAAGGAATACGAGCACAAAGTGCTCGATGCCGAAGAAAAGATTCTGACCCTCGAAAAGGATCTCTTCACGGAGGTACGCAAGCGCTCCGCCGCCGAGGCGCAGCGCATCCGCGCCACCGCCGCGGCGGTCGCCGAGCTGGATGTCACCGCTTCGCTGGCCCAGGTAGCCGCCGAAAACCGCTACCGGCGCCCGGCTTTTTCCGATTCCGGCGAAATGCGCATCATGGCCGGACGCCACCCCGTGATCGAGCGTCTGAGCGAGCAGGAAACCGGCCGATTCATTCCGAACGATCTGTATCTCAACGACTCCACCGATTTGATCGCGCTCATCACCGGCCCCAACATGGGCGGCAAGTCCACCTACCTGCGGCAGGCGGCGCTGATCTCGATCCTGGCGCAGATGGGAGGATTCGTTCCCGCCGAATCCGCCACCCTGCCGGCGATCGATCGCATTTTCACGCGCATCGGCGCGTCCGATAATCTCTCCCGCGGCCGTTCGACCTTCATGGTGGAGATGACCGAGACCGCCGTCATCCTGAACACGGCCACGCCGCGCAGCCTCATCGTGCTGGATGAAATCGGGCGCGGCACCGCAACCTACGATGGCCTGGCGCTGGCCTGGGCCGTTGTCGAGTTTATTCACGCCCGCACGCGCGCCAAAACGCTGTTTGCCACGCATTACCACGAGCTCACCGAGATGGCCGAGCTGCTCGAAGGCGTGCGCAATTTGAAGGTTTCGGTGAAGGAATCGGGCGATCGCATTATCTTTCTGCGCAAAGTGGAGCCGGGGAGGGCCGACCGCAGCTACGGTATCGAGGTGGCCCGCCTGGCGGGGCTGCCGCTGGCGGTGATCGAGCGCGCCCGCGAAGTGCTCCAACTGCACGAACGCACCGAGCACGTGGTGAGCGAGGAATTGACCAAGAGCGAAGAGGAAGGCCCGGTGCAGATTCAACTCTTCGAGCCGGTGGGCTATGGAATCGCCGAGCGCATACGCTCGCTGGACCTGGATCGGCTGCGGCCCATCGAGGCGCTACAACTGCTGGCCGAGTTACAGAAGGAATTGAAACGCCCATGAGAGTCGCGGGCGTGATGAGCGGCACCTCGCTCGACGGCATCGACGTGGCGATTGTCGAAATCCGCGGCCGACGGATCGAAACCATCGGATTTGAAACCACGCCTTACCCGGAGGCGGTGCGGCTCGGCATTCTGGGCGTTTCCAACGCCGTCACCACCACCGCGGCGATTTCGCGGCTGAATTTCCAATTGGGCGAGCTCTATGCGCGCGCCGTGCTCCGCACGATCCGCCGTTACGGGACGGTCGAGCTAATTGGATGCCACGGCCAGACCATCTACCATGAGGGCGGGGCGAACACGCTGCAGATCGGCGAGGCGGCGGTATTGGCTGAGCGCACCGGCGTGCCCGTGGTTTCGAATTTCCGCGCGCGCGATATCGCGGCGGGCGGAGAAGGCGCGCCGCTTGTGCCCTACGTGGATTACCTGCTGTTTCGCCACCGCACACGCGCGCGCATTGCATTAAACATCGGCGGCATCGCCAATATTACAGTGATTCCCGCGGCGGCTTCCGCCGGCGATGTGATGGCGTTCGATACCGGTCCGGGCAACATGGCGATCGACGCGCTGGCGCGCGAAATTTCGCGGGGAAAATTACAGTACGATCGCGATGGGCGGCTGGCTGCTTTAGGCCGCGTCGATCGCGTGCTGCTCACCAACTTGCTGCGCGACCCGTATTACCGCCGCAAACCGCCGAAATCCGCGGGCCGGGAGCAGTACGGCGCGGAATTCGTTGCGCGGCTGAAATCATCGCGGTTGCCGCCGCGCGACCTGATCGCAACCGCGACCGTGCTCACCGCCTGCACCATCGCGCAAGCGGTGCGCCGTTACCAAACCGAAGCTACCGACCTGATCGTTTCCGGCGGCGGCGCGCACAATCCTCGCATCATGGCGCACCTCGCCGGTCTTCTTCCGAATGTCAGCGTTGCGACATCTTCCGATTACGGCATCGATGTGGATGCCAAAGAGGCGATCGCCTTCGCGGTATTGGCACACGAAACCTGGCGTGGCCGGCCCGGCAACCTGCCTTCGGCCACAGGGGCCTCGCGTGCCGTCCCGCTTGGCAGTATTACAAAATGTTAAGTTGAAACGGGGCCGTGAGATGCTGCCTTGCGTCCGGTTAACGGAACATCGGCTGTGCTTCGGTGGTGACGCGAGTCCTCACCTGCTCACCCACGCGCATCTGATTCCAGTTGTAGGCGAATTCCTTACCGCAATCGAGGCAGACGACATACGTGCCGTTTCTAATGGCCCCTGTGGAAAATCCCCCTGCCCTTCGCCCGGGCGTGAGCGGAAAGGTTGTGCGCTGGTGCGAGCATCCGAACAGTGAATCGATGAGTGACTGAAGCATTGCATGGCCCCCCTTTCAAATATATAGATACAGAAATTGCATCGAGAGTTTCAGTCCATTTAAGTGTGGAGCCCTAGATACCAGTACTGTTCCTGACCTGTTGCCAGCCTAATGGTGCAAACAGGCCGCTATCCCCTTCGCTATCAAGTGCCCATGGAAGCGGCCATTCTCAATGAAAATCTCGTTGGTGTGCATGCCCGCAACGATCACTCCCGCCAGGTAAATACCGGCGCGTTCGCTTTCGAGCGTATCCGGGTTGGTGCGCGGTTTTTGCGTTTCTGGTTCCAGCATGATTCCAATGGCGTTTAGGAAATTCAGGTCCGGCCGGTATCCGATCAGCGCAAAGACAAAATCGTTCTTTAATGTCAATTCACCGGCAGGCGTGGCAACGCGGATAGAATCTTTCAGAATCTCAACTACTTGCGATTGAAAGCAGGCGCGAATTTCGCCGTTCTTAATGCGATTTTCGATATTGGGCTTGATCCAGTACTTTACCTTGTCGGAAATCCCCTCACCGCGATGAATCAAAGTGACGCGCGCACCGGTCCAATACAGTTCCAGCGCGGCGATGGCGGCCGAGTTCTTGGCGCCGATTACCGCGACATCGTGATTGTAATAAGGATGCGGCTCTTTGTAATAGTGCAGCACCTTATCGAGTTCCTCGCCGGGAACGTTCAACATGTTGGGAACGTCGTAATAGCCCGTGGCCAGAACCACTTTGCGCGCGTGGTAGAGGTGGCGGCAGCCGAGGCGATCGGTGGTGTGGGCTTCAAAAGCATTGTCGGAGCCGGAGAGACGGTCCACGCGCTCGTACTGGCGGATATCGAGCTTGAAATGTTCGGCCACGCGGCGGTAATACTTCAGCGCTTCGTGCCGATTCGGCTTCTCATTCAAACTGGTCATGGGGATATTGCCGATTTCGAGCAGCTCCGGCGTTGTGAAAAAAGTCATGTTGGTGGGGTAGTGATAAATCGAATTCACCACGCAGCCCTTTTCAATGAGGATGGCGCTGAGGCCGCGCTGCTGCAATTCGATACCACAGGCGAGCCCGGTCGGTCCGGCGCCCACCACCAACGCGTCGAAGGATTCCATTACAACCTGCTTTCGACCTCGCGATAGACACCATCCAGAGCAGCGGGGAGGGCCGAGGCATTTTTGCCGCCGCCTTCGGCCATATCCGGACGGCCGCCGCCCTTACCGCCGAGAGCTTGCGCGAGCGCGGCCACGAGCTTGCCGGCCTGCACTTTGGCGGTCAAGTTCGGGGTAACGGCCGCGACCACGGCGATGTTGCCTTCCTCAGCGGAGGCGAGCACGACGACGGCCGATTTCCACTTGTTGCGCAGCGAATCCGCCAGGGTGCGCATTTGCTGCCGGTCCATGCCGTCGACGCGCGCCGCCAACACGCGGGCGCCGTTGACGGTGTGGGCCTGCGCCTCCAATTCGCCGACGGCCGATTGCGCCAGCTTTTCTTTCAACTGCTTCACCTGGTGCTCGAGCGCACGCTCATTGGACAGCAGCTTTTCGACGTGCTCGATCAGCTCGGGTTCGGAGGCGCGCACGATTTCGGAGATGCGCCGCAAGGCGCCGGCGGTTTCCTGGTATTGGCGCAGCGCGCCCCCTCCGGTGATGGCTTCGATGCGCCGCACGCCGGCGGAAATGCTCCCTTCATATACGATTTTGGAGAGGCCGATATCGCCGGTGCGGCCGACATGCGTGCCTCCGCACAACTCGCGGCTGAAGCCCGGTACGCTAATCACCCGAACCTCTTCGCCGTATTTTTCGCCGAACAGGGCCATGGCGCCGGTGGAGATCGCCTGGTCGAGCGGCATGACCTTGGTTTCGACGGCGGTGTTGCGCAGGATTTGCTCGTTCATGAGGCGCTCGACTTCTTCGATTTCGGCCTGATCCATGGCGGCGTAATGGGTAAAATCGAAGCGCAGGCGGCCGGGATCGACCACGGAGCCGGCTTGTTTCACGTGGGTCCCGAGCACCTGGCGCAGGGAAGCATGCAGTAGGTGCGTGGCCGTGTGGTTGCGGCGAGTGGCATCGCGCAAGGGAGTTGCGACCTCGGCGCGGAGCACGTCGCCAAGCGCGATGGGCGCGTGGGTTGCGACGCGGTGCACAGTGAGGCCCGGCACGCCGGGAAAGGCGGTCTCCACATCCGCGACCTTTTCGCCGGAAGCGGAATACAGGGCTCCCTGGTCGCCCACCTGGCCGCCGGCTTCGGCGTAAAACGGCGTCTGATCGAAAACCAACTCGGCGCGCGCGCCGGCCGGGACGCGCTCGGCGGCTTGTTTATCCACCACTAACCCGATGACGCGGGAAGTGGCTTCCAAATCGGTGTAGCCCAGGAATTTGGTCCGGCCCTGCTCCAGGAATTTCTGATACGCGGGTGTGACCGCGCCCTTTTCGGCGCCCTTCCAGCTGGCCCGCGCGCGTTCGCGCTGGCGCTCCATCTCGCATTCGAAGCCCTCGCGATCGATGGAGAGGGAATGTTCGCGCGCCAAGTCCTCCTGCTCATCGAGGGCCAGGCCGTAGGTATCGTAGAGCTTGAAAGCGACAGCGCCGGGGATGACGCGGCCGGCGAGCGATTGAATAGCATCGTTGAACACCTTTTCCGCCACCAGAAAGGTGGTGGCGTAACGATGCTCTTCGTCTTTCACCACGCGCGCGACGCGCTGGACGCTTTCGAGCAATTCGGGATAGGCGGGGGCCATCAGCTCGGCCACGAAACCGGCGAGTTTATAGAGGAACGGCTCTTCCACGCCGGCCATGCGGGCGTTGCGCATGGCGCGGCGCATGATTTTGCGGAGCACGTAGCCGCGGCCCTCGTTGGCGGGCAACACGCCGTCGTGAATCAGAAACGCGGTGGCGCGGACGTGATCGGCGGCGATGCGCAGGGCGGTATCGGTGCGATCGCCGGTGCCGTACGTCGCACGGAACAGGTCGGCGGCGCGAAGCATGATGGGGCGGATGAGGTCGCAATCGTAATTGGAAGTCTTGCCTTGCAGCACGGCGGCGACGCGCTCGAGACCCATGCCGGTGTCGATGGAAGGGCGCGGAAGCGGCGTCAACGTGCCGGCGGAATCGCGATCGAACTGCATGAAGACGAGGTTCCAGATTTCGACAAAGCGCCCGCCGGCATCGTCGGGGAAGGCTTCGCCTTCGCGGCCCAGCTCGGCGGCTTCGATTCCGAGATCGTAATGGATCTCCGAACAGGGGCCGCAGGGGCCGGTTTCGCCCATTTGCCAGAAATTGTCTTTCTCATCGAGCCGGAAGATGCGGCTTTTGGGCACGCCGGCGACTTTCTGCCAGAGCTCCTCAGCCTCATCGTCTTCGCGAAAAACGGTGACGTAGAGTTTGTCTTTCGGCAGGTCGTAATCGCGGGTGATCAGGTCCCAGGCGAATTCGATAGCTTCGGCTTTGAAGTAATCGCCGAAGGAGAAGTTGCCCAGCATCTCGAAGAAGGTGTGATGGCGGCGCGTGTAGCCGACGTTTTCGAGGTCATTGTGTTTGCCACCGGCGCGGACGCACTTCTGGGAGCTGGTGGCGCGGGTGTAGTCGCGCTTTTCGATGCCGAGGAAAGTGTCCTTGAACTGGTTCATCCCGGCGTTGGCGAACAGGAGGGTAGGGTCATTCGCGGGCACCAGCGAAGAGCTGCGCACCACGCGGTGGCCGCGGGCGGCAAAGAAATCGAGAAAGCGCTGTCTGGTTTCGTGACCTGTCACGGAGATTCCTTCGAAGGAGGTGGACTAAATATAATTGTAGCGAAGTGGGGTGGGGCGCATTCCACTTAGGTCGATTCGGAGTGCGGTGGAGCGGACTTCGCGGTCATGGCGCTAGTTCCATCGGAACCGTGGCGAGTGGTCGTGCACGTAAGAGCCGAAGCGGCGCAGGAACGCGATTTCATCCTCGGGGAGAGGGCCGCGCTCTACCTCGCGCAGGTTCTCAAGCAGTTCCTTTTCGTTACCAGGGCCGGTCAACGCGACGTGCACATTCGGTTGGGAGAGCTGGAAGCGGTAGCACTGTCCGGGGGTCGCGACGGGTTCCGTTTGCGGCCAGCCTTTGGGGCGAGTCAGAAGCTTCCGCCAGCGCGTGGCGGTATAGGCGACCACGCCGGGATGGTGCGCCGGCAAGTGCGGGAAGATGTCCGTCTCGGCACCGGTATGCGCGGCGTTGTAGCGAATCATCAAGACGTCCACCGCGCCGCGAGCGGCCAGTTCTCCGGCAAACTGGCGGTCATGGCAGGAGACGGCGATGGCGCGCACTTTGCCATCCGCGCGGAGTGCGTGGAGCTCTTCCTCGATACGAGGCGGGAAATCCGCGGGCTTCTGGATGCCCAGAAACTGGAAGACGTCGATGTAGTCCGTTCGATAACGGCGCAGCGCGTTCTCCAATATCTTCTTGAGTGGCCTTCGGTCGAGAAGCCAGTAGTAGGCGCCAGTTGCGAGCACCAGTTTTTCGCGGCCGCCGGCATTGAGGGAGCGAACCACGCGCGTGATTTGCGTGTCGAAGGAGTAAGCGAACAAGTAGTTCACACCATGATCGAGGGCGCTGCGGACGGCATGCTCACCGGGTCGTCTTGTAGCCGAAAGACCCAAACGGAATACCGGCGGGCCTTGGGGACCAAGCCGGCCGTGAAGAAAATCGGATGATGGCGTCATGAATTCTTTCCAATCAAGAATAACGCGCAGCGAGCGCGAGGCGTTCGGTTCTTTCGCGGGGGTTTCGATCGGCTTGTTCGCGGATTGAAAATGGGTTCGTTTGGATGGCGAGAATTGGCGCGTTTTGTTGGGGTTGGGCGGTGAAAATGGGTTCGATTCGGTAAATTTCCCGGGATGCGCTGTGGGCGGCGGGAGTCCGCGCATTTTTGAGGAGTTGTTGAGCGGGAAATATCCATGGCATAAATTGACCTCTTGCGAGGAGTAGCACGGCAGGGGGCTGGGAGCGCAGATTCGATTCCGTCAAACGGTGAGAAGCGAAGGCGTTAACGGGATTGGAAGGGGTGTGACCGGTGTCATCCGTCGAGAACTGGCGCAGCGAGGGCGTGGGGATAGCTCAGTTCAGTTCGCTGGCAGAACCCAGATCAGCAGGCCCGGCCCGCGAACGAAAGACTCGGTATTGCCCGGATAACTCCTATTCGATTCGAGTCCCAAAGGGCACCATGCCCTTGGCAAGCATAGTCTTCGGAAACTCGCCGGAACCGCAGATCATGAATGAGCCGAAATCTTTGTACCAATCGCCTGCTGGCGCCTGCGGGGAAGCTTTCACCCACTCGTGCAATCGATGCAGATCCTGGAGAGAAATCTGACGCTCCTCAACTCGTGCCAGGATGTGCTGCCAGAGAGGCTTCGGCAGACTAGAGAAACGGATCTTCGGCAATCGCGTCTTTCCCGAAGACCGCCCGGATCAAGTCCTTTCCCGCCTCGGCCTTGCGCTCGGGATCGGCCTCTGCCATGAAGCAACGATAAGTCGCACTGAGATTAGCGCGCGCTGTCGCTTCCGCCTCCACTCCGCGTTGCGCAAGCACGACCAGGGCCCGGCTCATCGTAAGATGCTTTTTCCTGGCCACGCGCTCGACCTCAACGGCCAATTGCGCGGGAATGGTGACGCTCTGGCGAACGGACGCTATCTTTCGAGTTCGTGGCCTTGGCGACCTCTTCACAGTCTGATGATATCAAGAGCACCAGCCTGGTGCACTTGGCTTCCAAGTTTACTGGCGGCACGCGGCCCCGCTGGTGGCGCACCACAAGGAATCGGCGGCTAGCGCTTTTTCGGCAAGCTGCCAGGGCCATGTCTCTGACGGTGGCTGCCGCGCGGGCAAAGCGGGCTGAAGCCGGCTGAAGCCCGCCGCAGAGTGAACTCTGCCCCACTCACCTACCCGTGGTAGAGCATCAGGTACACGACAACGCCGGTTACGCTGACATAGAGCCATATGGGGAGGGTCCAGCGCGCGATGCGGCGGTGCTTGTCGAAGCGGGCAGACAGGGCGCGGTGCAGAGTGACGATCGCTAATACCGGGACGGCCGCGGCCAGCACGGTGTGGGTGCCGAGAATGGCCAGGTAGAGCGCGCGGATGGGGCCGGTTCCGGGATAGCGCACAACGCCGGCCTGGTAGTGATATACGAGATAGCACGCGAGAAAAACGCAGGAGACCACAAAGGCCGTAAGCATCACGCGGCGGTGCATGGCGATGCGCTTGCGGCGAATCAGGCTGTATCCCCACACCAGCAGCACGGCGGCGGTGAAGTTTAAGAATGCGTTTACGGAAGGAAGGATCGGGGTCATGAAGGGTCGCGCTCCAGTTGGCGGATATCGGCGAGCAGGCGCGGCACCGCTCCGGCTTCGAGGGTGCCATAATATCCGCGAATCCGCATTTGGCGATCCACCAGCACGAAGCGGGTACTGTGATTGAGACTGCCATCGACGCCGTTGAGGTGGAACGCATTCAGTCCGAGGTCGTTGAGTATCGCTCGATCGCCGGTGAGGAACCACCAGCGTCCGGGCTCGGCCAGGAAGTGTTTGGAATAGGCCGCGAGCACCGGGGGAGTGTCGTGCGCCGGGTCCACGGTGAACGAGATGAGCTTCACGTCCGGCGTGGCGGCGGTTTTGGCTTCCACCTGGTGCATCTTGGAACTCATCATAGGACACGGGCCGGGACAGGTGGTGAAGAAGAAATCCGCCACCCAGATGTGGCCGGCGAGTGTGCGGCTGTCGAATGGCCGGCCGGATTGATCGGTGAGTTGAAAGGGAGGGACCTGGCCGAGAATGTCGAGGTGTCCGGGTGAGGAACAGGCGGCGAGCATGCAAAGAAGAGCCGCCAGCGCCAGCGGGCGGCCGACAGTCCCCACGCTCTGTCTTGTCATGCGGCGCTGCGGGTGCTTTTCTGCGCGGCCATTAAGCCGGAAGCCAGCAGCAGCACCAGTCCGAACAAGGCTGTCACTACCAGGCTTGCGGTGGCGCCGGGAGCGGCGTTGGGCAGGCTCAAGACGTGGTTCAACAGGCTGATCGAATAAGTCAGCGGGTTGATCCACATGATGGCGCGCACCCAGCCGTGCGCGGTTTTCATGGGGAAGAGCGAGCCGGAGACCATCCACATGGGCACCAGCAACAGGTTCATAATGGCGTGGAAACCGGCGGTGGATTCCATCTTCCAGGCGATCACGAAGCCCAGACCGGTGAGCGTGAAGGAGACCAGGAAAATGACGGCCGCGACCGGGACGAGTTCGAGGATGCCGATGCGCACACCCGCAAGGGGCGCGAAGCATAGGAAAATCAGCCCCTGCAACCAGGCCAGCGTGGCCGAGCCGAGGATCTTGCCGAGCACCAGGGAGGTGCGCGGGGCCGGCGAGACCAGCATGGACAGCAGGAAGCCTTCGCGGCGGTCTTCAATGATGGAAATGGTCGAAAAAATGGCGGAGAACATCACGGTGAGGACCAGGGCGCCGGAGTAGAAACGCGCCAGGTCGTCCGAGCCATAGCCGATCAGCAGCCAGAAAACCAGCGGCGATGCCACCACGCCGAGCACGCGGCTCTTCTGGCGCCAGAAGCGCACCAACTCGCGCTGCCAAAGCGTGGCGGCGGGTAAGAAAAAGTTACTCAATGGCAGCCCCCGTTTCATGCACGAATACATCTTCCAGGGTCGGTTTATGCAAGGCCACGGATTGAATGGCGCCGGGAAATGCCTCGACCACCTCGGCCAGGAAACGATGGCCGTTTTCGATTTCGACGCGCACGCGGCCTTCGAGGGTTGTGGGCCGCAGGCGGAATCGCTCCCAAATGCCGGCGGCAAGCGTTTCGGTGTCCTCGGCTTCGAGGATGACGACGTCGCCGCCGATGCGCGAACGCAGTTCGGCGGGGCTGCCTTGGGCGACGATCTTTCCCTGGTGCAGGAGGATGAGGCGATCGCAGCGGCCGGCCTCTTCCAGAATATGGGTGGTCAGCAGGATGGTGACGCCCTCCTGCTGGCGCAGGCTTTCGACGTGGCGGGAGAGATCGCGGCGCGCGGCGGGGTCGAGACCGGTGGAGGCTTCGTCCATGAGCAGGACGCGGGGCCGATGCAGGAGCGCCTTGGCGATTTCGACGCGGCGGCGGAGGCCGCCGGAGAGCGTGTCCACCAGATCGCGGCGCCGGTCGGAGAGCCCCAGACGCTCCATGGCGTACGCCATGCGTTCGGCCAGAGTGGCGCCGCTCAATCCGTGCAGGTGTCCCTGGGCGCGCAGATTCTCTTCCACGGTGAGTGCCTTATCGAGGCTTTGGGTCTGGAAAACCACGCCGATGGCGCGGCGCACCGCGGCGGGGTCGCGAACCACGTCGCTGCCGGCTATGGTGGCGGTGCCTTCGGTGGGCATCATCATCGTGGAAAGGATACGGAAGAGCGTGGACTTGCCGCCGCCATTGGGTCCGAGCAGGCCGAAGATCTCTCCGCTCTTCACTTCGAAGTTGATATTGGAAAGCGCGATGCGGGCGCCGTAGCGATGGGTGAGATTCTGAACTTGGATCACAGGCCTGGCCTATCCAGGAACATTAGCCCGTAGATGAGCGGCAGATACAGCACGGAGGTCATGAGCACACGGCGGGCGCGAACCACGGTGCGTTCGAGCGCGACCCTTACGCCGGAGTACAGGAACCACAATCCGAGCAGCAACGCTCCTATCAGGTAAATGCGACCGGACATTCCCAGCATACCTGGAATGAGGCTGGCGGGAATAAGCGCCAGGCCGAAGAGCACGATCTGGTGGGCGGTGGAGCGGCAATCGGGCTCGACCACGGGCAGCATGCGGATGCCGGCGCGGGCGTAATCCTCTTTATACATCCAGGCGATGGAATAGAAATGCGGGAATTGCCAGAGAAAGAGAATGGCGAATAAGACCCAGGAACCGGCGGTGAGTTTGCCGGCCGAGGCGGCGTAACCGATGACCGGCGGCATGGCTCCGGGAATAGCGCCCACGGCGGTGGACAGCCAGGTGCGCTGCTTCATGGGGGTATACAGAAAGAGATAGCTGGCCAGGGTGAAGGCGGCGATCGACCCGGCCAGCAAATTCACCCCGAGCCACAAATCCAGAAATCCGAGGATCGAGAGTGCGATGCCGAACAAGAGCGCGGGGCGTGGAGCGAGGCGACCGGATGGCAGCGGGCGATTGGCGGTGCGCCGCATTTTGCGATCGGCCGCACGTTCCATCCACTGGTTGAGAGTGGCCGTGCCGGACGCGATCAGAGCCGTGCCCAACATGGTGTGAAAGAAAGAAAGGAAGTGGACTTTCTTGAGAAAGTCGAGCCAGTTACTGGCCGCGGGCAATCCGAAGAAGTAACCTACGCTGGCGCTCATCAAGATGAGCCAGGTAATCCGAGGTTTGGTAAGTTCGATGTAGTCGTGCCACCCAGTGCGCCTAACGGCCATGATTTAGAGATGCTTGCCTGGAGAGATCGGCTTCCCAAATCCTACCGGGAAGTTAGCGCATGTTCCCTTGTTGGCCGGGCCGTTGTATTTTGCGGCGATTGGAGGGATAGCCTCACGCAACCGCGAGGTTCTTGGGCGCCGTCTCAGGCGCGGAGTCGGCCGTGGTCTTGTTCTTGCTTCCCGGAGGCCGGCCGCGGCGCTTGGGGAGCGCAATCTCCGACATCCAGCCGGGCGGTCTTCCACGGCGGTTACCGCGGCCGCGAGCCAGGCGTTCGAGACTCAGAATCGCCTCTTCAATTTGTTCGCGTTCCGCTTTCAGCTCCGCAAGAATTTTAGCGACATCCATTTCTTAGAGCCCTCCTGCGTATCATAACCATTATATACATAGATTTTTACTTGAGATACACATGATTTTCAAGGACTTTTTGCAATCTAAGCCGCCAAATGTGTGCAATTAGTCCCGTGGTATTGGATGTTCCAGTACGCGCCGCCGCCAGTACCAGTAGAAGGGCAGCCCAAGCAGAATCAGCCCGATTCCCAACAACGACTCACGCGGGGAATCCCGGAGTGTTGAAACAATAAACGCAAAAGCCCCAAGAATAAACAAAATCGGGATGACGGGATAGCCAATCGTGCGATACGGGCGCGGTAAATCCGGGCGTTTCTTTCGCAATACGATCACCGCGGCGGCGGTCATCCCGTAGATAATCCAACTCGGAAAAATCACCAGGGTGAACAATTCGCGGTAACCTCCGGAAAGTACCAGCAGTGCCGCCCATACGCTGAGCGCCAATATCGAAACGCTGGGAGTGCGGTGGGAAGGGTTCACCGTGGCAAAACGCCGGAAGAAGTAGCCATCGCGCGCGGCGGCATATGGCACGCGCGCGCCGCTCAGGATGGATCCGTTGAGGGCCGCGAAAATGCTGATCATGGCGGCGATCGAGACCGCGTTGGCGCCGCCGGGGCCCAGAATGTGGCGCATCATTTCTCCCGCCACACGGGGATTGGCTGCCACCTCTCGAGGCGTCAGCACGTGGAAATAGGCGAAATTCGCTAGCAAATAGATGGCAATTACCGCCAACGTTCCACCGATCAGCGCGCGCGGCAGGTTGCGTTGCGGATGGCGCACCTCGGAGGCCACCATGGCCACGTTGTTCCAGCCGTCGTACGCCCAAAAGGCGGCTGCCAGCGCGGCAAAGAAACCAGCGGCGGTCAAGGGAGCGGCGCTCGGGGCGGCGGGCGCATGGGGGGTGCCGAATCCCAATCCGGCGATAATAATGGCGGCGATCAGCGCCACTTTCAAGACGGTTACCGCGACTTGCACTTCGCCGCCCAGCTTGACGCCGTAATAATTCAACCAGGCCAGCGAAAAAATCAGCGCCATTGCCAGTAATTGACCGTAGCGGAATTCGAGCGGGCCGCCGTGCGGACCGAGCGGCAGCGGAAGACGGTAAAATACCGTGTCCAACCCGGGGAAAAAGTTGGTCAGGTAATAAAAGAATCCGGTGGCGAAAGCCGCGAGGGAGCCGCTTTTTGCCACCCACATTTGGGTCCAACTATAGAGGAATCCCCATACGGGTCCGTAGGCTTCGCGCAGGTAGGCATATTCACCGCCGGCTTCGGGGATGGCGGCGGCCAATTCGGCATACAACAGCGAACCGGCGAGCGAAAGCAAACCACCGAAGATCCACACCACGAAAACCATTCGCGGCGTGCCCACGCGCAGGACCATATCGTGCGGCACCAGGAAAATGCCGCTGCCGATAACGGTGCCGACTACGATCGAGGCCGCCGCCCAGGGGCCCAGATCGCGCTTCAGTTCGGTTTGGGAAGTGGATCTATTCATGATGTTCCAGGCGGGAAACGGCCAGCCCCACGCCAAAAGTCACAGCCGTGCCAATCAGAACATACCAGGTGAAGGCCACCGGGGTGCGGAAATAAACGAACAATATGGCGATTAATCCAGCGGCCACACCGGCGGTGGCCGCGTTTTGGCCGGGCCGCCGCGTGAGAACGCCCAAAAGAAAGACTCCCAGCAGCGCACCGAGCGGGACCGAGGCGATGGAAAGGCCGGCCTCCAGCACCGAACGCGAATGCTGGCTGAGGTATCCGATGGCCACCAGGACCGCGGCCCAGGCGATGGTGGCGAGGCGTGCCAGCAGCACGGCGCGGCGTTCGGGGATGTGGCGGGCGGGAGCGTGATAGAAATCCACCAGGGTAGTGGAAGACAACGCATTGAGCGCCGCGCTCAGGTTGGCCATGGCCGCGGCGAGAATGGCGGCAATTGTCAGGCCGGCCACGCCCGTGGGGAGATTATTCCACAGGAATTCGGGATAAATGCGATCGAGGTGGAGCGGAGCGGGCAGATGCCGGTCGCCATAATAAACGTAGAGCAACACGCCGATCAGCAGAAACAAGGCGAATTGGAAGAAAACTACGGCCCAGCTTGCGAAAAGAGCCTGGCGGCTCTGGCGTTCATCGCGCGCGCTCAGCAGACGCTGCACCATGAGCTGATCGGTGCCATGGCTGGCGGTGGTGAGAAAGCATCCGCCGGCCACGCCTGCCCAGAAGGTGTAGGGGCGGGAAAAAAATGCCATGGTGGGAGAAAATGCAAAATCGAAAATCCGGAATTTGTGGGCGTTTTCCGCCACAGCGGCGACGTGTGCCCATCCGCCGGGAATTTTCGCCAGAATTACGAAGAAACTGACCACGGCGCCGATCACGTAGAGAGTCATCTGCACCACGTCGGTCCAGATGACCGCCGTCATGCCGCCTTCAAAGGTGTAAAACAGCGTGAGCAGCACGATGAGGACGATGGAGGGAAGTTCTCCGGTGCCGAGGACCACGGAGACCACCAGCGAAACGGCGAACACGCGTACACCTTCGGCCAGCGCGCGCGTCACCAGGAAGATAGAGGCAGTGAGTTTGCGCGTCCTCTCGCCAAACCGGCGGCGCATCAATTCGTACGCTGTGAACATCTCGCCCCGAAAGTAGTGCGGCAAAAATAAGAGGGCAATCACAATGCGCGCGAGGAAATAGCCGAGGACGACTTGGAGGAAGCCCAGGTTGCCGGCGAACGCGAGGGCCGGGGTGCCAACGATGGTCAGGGTGCTGGTTTCGGCCGATACGATGGACAGTGCGATGGCCCACCATGGGGCTGTCCTTCCGCCCAGAAAGTAATCCTTCAAGCTTCTCTGGCGCGAACGGAAGCGCGCGCCGAACCAGGTGATGCCGGCGAGATAAGCCAGGATGACCAGAAGGTCGATGGAGCGCATGAATGGGTCACTCCAGGATAGCGAATAGAGGAGTCACGGGCCCGGCGCGCTGGCTTTTTTGCCAGGTGACGACGCGAGCGAAACGAGCCACTTTTCCGCGGCCCCCAATGTTATGATCTTGGATTCGGAACTTGGTGCTCCGAAACGGAGTCGAATGTGTACGCCACCAGTGTGGTGTGCGGCCCGTTTTCTTCAAACTCGATGCGGAACAGGCAGGAGGTGCATGTGCACAAATTCTACAAGTCACTGAGCGGGATGGCGGCTGTAGCCCTGTTGGGTGCTGTCGCGACCATGGGGCCCGAACCCGCCCGCGCCCAGGCGGCACCGGCCGGCGGTCCGGCGCCGGGCCAGGCGCAGACTCCGGCGAAAAAAGGAAAAGCGGTCAAAGATCAGGGCGAATACGATCTCTACAACGCGGTGCTGACCGATATCGGCAAGAACGACTTTACCAAGGCGCTTGCCGATTTGGATACGTGGAAGCAGAAATACCCGAATTCCGATTTTAAGGATGACCGCGAGGTCTACTATATCCAGGCATATGCTGGGGCGAAGCAGTGGGACAGGGCGGTGAACACAGCGGGCCCACTGCTTGACAAGGACCTGAATGTGGTGTTCGACGATCCCAAAACCGGGCCTGGGATGGTGGTGAAGGTTCTGTTTACGACGGTGGGCGCGGTGCAGCCGATCGTCAACCCGACCCCGGAACAATTGGCAATCGGCGAAAAAGCGGCGCATATGCTCATGGATTTCAACCGCAAGCCGGAAGGGCTCGCCGACGCGGACTGGACTAAGGCACGTGTGGATCTGCAAATGCGGGCCAAAGCGGCACTGCTGTATATCGCCATGAAGCCGGGCGTGGACGCCATGCAGAAGAAGGATTATGCGGCGGCCGAAGCCGCATTCTCCAAGGCGATCGTGACGAATCCGGATAGCGCGCAGGTGGCCGCCCAGTTGGGCGCCAGCGAACTGGCGCTCAAGGATCCGGCCAAGGTGTCGCTGGGGATGTACGAGATCGCGCGCGCCGTGGCGATGGACCCGGCCAAGAGCGATTTCACGGCGGCGCTGACCACGCAGTACGAAGCTTACCTCAAGAAAGTCTACGTCGCGTATCACGGCAGCGATGACGGTCTCGACCAGCTCAAACAGCAGGCAATGACCGCGCCCACGCCGCCGGCCGGTTTCCACATCATGAGCGCAGCGGAGATCTTGGCTCAGAAGCAAGCCGAGTTTGCGAAAAACAATCCCGAACTGGCGTTGTGGATGAACATCAAGAGTCAGCTTGTGGACACCAACGGGCAGCAGTACTTCGACTCGGAAATGAAGGGCTTCGGTATTCCTCAACTGCGGGGAACCCTGGTGGACGCCAAACCCGCCTGCAAGCCGAAAGAACTACTGGTCGCGGTGCCCTTGCCGGATGCCCCGCAACCGCTGCACGCCGAGATCACGCTGAAGCTGGACGAGCCGCTGACCGGGAAGCCCGAGTTGAACGCCGAGTTCCACTGGGATAAAGGCGTGCCGTCGGCTTTCACTAAGGACCCGTTCATGCTGACCATCGACGTGGAGAAAGCCAACATCGATGGGCTGAAGGTAACGCCTTGCACGCCGGCTCCCGTACACCATCCGCCGGCGAAGAAAAAGACGGGCGAGTAATGGGTGCGGCGCCCCAAGTTGCGCGCGAACGCACCTTCCGCTATACTCCGCAAGTGCTGAGGTAGTGAACGAAAGCGGTCGGATACCGACGGCAGCAGGAGGCGTACGTGCAGAAAAACGGTAGGGCCTGGAGCGGTTTGGCGGCTGTCGCCCTGTGGGGTCTGGTCGCCGGAATGGGCGCGGTGCCATGTGCCAGGGCGCAGGCTCAAGCCCAGGCATCCCAGAGCAAGTGGAAAGATCAGGCAGAGTACGATCTTTACACGCAGGTCGGCAAGAACATTCAAACCAGAAGTTTTCCGCAGGCTATTACGACTCTGGATACGTGGAAGCAGAAGTATCCGGATTCTTTTTACAAGAACGATCGAACGGTCTTCTATATACAAGCCTATGCCGGCAACAAGGAGCCGGATAAAGCGGTAGATGCAGCGGGCAGCCTGCTATCGGGCGACCTCAATGCGACCTTCAGCGATCCGGCCGGCGGTCCGGTGCAGGCCATCACGGTCCTGTTCACCACGGTGACCGCGATCATCGCGGTACAGAATCCCACGCCCGAGCAACTGGCTATCGGCAAGAAAGCCGCCGAGATGCTGCGGGATTTCAACCGGAAGCCGCCGAGCCTGACGGACGATCAGTGGAACCAGGCCCGCACCCAGCAGTTGCAGCCGCCGGCCAAGGGCGCGCTTCTTTATATCGCGATGTATCCCGGCAACCAGGCGATGGCCAAGAAGCCGGATGCGGATTACGCGGGTGCCGAAGCCACCTATACTAAAGCGCTGACGGACTATCCGGATGCCACGGCGATCTCGTACAACCTGGGGTTGGCGCTCAGCAAAGAGAAAAAGAACTCCGAAGCGTTGTACGAGTTCCAGCGCGCGGCGGTGGTGGACGCCACGCTGGGCGGCACGAATGACGCCAAGAAGATCCAGACGTTCGCCGATAGCGCCTACATCAAGATCCACGGGAGCGATGAAGGGCTGGCGCAACTCAAGGAGTTGGTGAAGGCGTCCGCACTGTGGCCCGCCGGGTTCCACGTCAAGACGGTGACGGAAATCGCCGACGATAAGCAGAAGGAATTCGAACAATCCAACCCGCAGCTCGCGATGTGGATGAAGATCAAGGCCGCCCTGGCGGACACCGACGGCGACGCGTATTTCGCCAATTCGCTCAAGGACGCCGCCGTACCGAAGCTCAAAGGTATCCTGGTGGAGGCCAAGCCCCCCTGCAAGCCGAAAGAGTTGCTGGTGGCGGTACCGCTTCCCGATGCGCAGGGGCCGCCGAAAACCGAGATCAGTCTCAAACTGGATACCCCGCTTACAGGCAAGCCGGAGCTGAATTCCGAATTGCAATGGCTGGGCGTCCCTAGCGCGTTTACCAAGGACCCCTTCCTGCTGACCATGGATGTCGACGACAAAGCCAAGATCGAAGGTTTGAAGTTGACGCCCTGCGTGGCGACTCCCACCCGCGCTCCGGCCCCTAAGAAGAAGGCTGAGTAACCAGTACTGAAGCTGGGAAACCGTGGGCCGCGTGCGGGGCGGGCTATAATGGACTCAGGTCGCGTGGGTTCACTATAACGATATGCCGCTTTACGAATATCGGTGTCACGGCTGTGGGAAGACGTTTGAGGTGAGGCAGAAATTCGCCGACGAACCGCTAACCGTGCACGAGTGCGGCGGGGAACTGGAGCGTTTGATTTCCGCTCCGGCTTTGCAGTTCAAGGGTACCGGCTGGTATGTCACGGACTATGCGCGGGGCGGGAACTCGCATGCCGCCAGCGACACGAACGGGAAGTCCGGGTCCAAATCCGAGACCAAGAGCGACACCGCACCCGCCAAGACCGATACGAAGTCGGATAGCAAGGCCGAGACGAAGGCCGACAAGAAGTAAGAGAGAGCGGCCGGCGTTAGCGGGAAGGTTCTTTGACTTTGACCAGGCGGTCGGCCGGAATGTTTTTCAGCTCCTGAACGATTCCGGACGGCCAGCGGATCTCAACCATCTCGGCGGACCGGGCTGTGCCCAGGCCGAAGTGGATGGGGCCGGCACTCGAAGAAGCATAGCCGGCGGCGAAGGATACGTGGTTGTACTGCGCCATGCCGCCCGCCACCAGCTTGATGCGGGCCCCGATCGCATCGCGGTTACTCTTGGTGCCCTCCAATTGGAATTCGAGCCAGTGGTTGGCGCCGGGGCTATCGTTGATCCAGATCTCGGCCGGAGCGCTGAGCGCGCTGACTACCACGTCGAGGCGGCCGTCGCCGTTCAGATCGCCGGTGGCGGAGCCGCGATGGCGGGCGGGAGGCTGCGCGGTCAATCCGGCTTCCGCCGTGAGCGCCTGAAACTTCAAGTGGCCGAGGTTGCGAAAGACGGTGTTGGGCTGGTCGATCATGGCGTGCGTGGAATAGCCGAGCGATTGCACGTGGCCGCGCGAGACGAATAAATCCTTCCAACCATCGTTATCGAAATCGGCCAGGGTGGGCGAATAGCCGGCCATGGGCGCGCTCCAGCGGGTCATGCCGCTCGAATCGGTGATATCGGCGAACGAGCGCTTTCCGAGGTTGCGAAATATGGGAAAAGTTTCGTTATCGAGCGCCACGAAGGCGATATCCGGATACCCGTCATTATCGATATCGCGCGCATCCACGCCCATGCCGGAAATAAACTGGCCGTTATCGGTGAGCGCCACGCCGGCATTGAAAGCGATCTCCTCGAATTTACCGCCGCCTTTATTATGAAAGAGAAAATTAAACTCTTTGTCGTTGGCGACAAAAATATCCATCCAGCCATCCAGGTCGAAATCCGCGACCCCCAGGCCCATGCCTTTGCCGGGATGGGCGCGGATGCCCGATTCCACCGAAATATCGCGGAACGTTCCATCGCCGTTATTTAGAAATAACTGGTTGGGAGTCGGTTTATAGAATTTGGGATGGCAGTAATCCAGGCGTCCCGGCGAGGCCTCGCAAGCCGGCTCGTTTTTGGGGTCCCAGGCCAGGTAGTTCACTACGAACAGGTCCAGGAGCCCGTCGTTGTTGACATCCACCCACGCGCCGCCCACCGACCACAAGGGTCCGTACTGGCTGTCGGGCTTGGCGATTCCGGCTTTTTCGGTGACATCCGTAAAGGTGCCGTCCCCATTGTTGCGATAGAGGTGGTTGCCGTGCACGCCGCCCACGAAGATGTCCTTGAACCCGTCGTTATCGTAATCGCCAATGGCAACGCCCGTGTCATACCCGGTTCCGGCCAGGCCGGCCTTGGCGGTGACATCTCTGAAATTGCCTTTGCCGTCGTTCTGAAAGAGCCGGTTGGAGTACTTGGGAGATGTCTTTTTGAGGGTGTCGATATCGGCGCCATTGGTGAAGAAAATGTCCAGGTAGCCATCGTTATTGAAGTCGAAAACCGCTACTCCGCCGGCCATGGTTTCGGGGGCATGGCGGCGCTCGGTTTCGCAGCTTTCGAGCCGGAAATCGATGGGCCGGTAAGTGAAATGGATGGGCGCCGGCGGGTTCTGGCTGAAGGCGGCTGCCCACACGGCGGCCAGCAGAATAGCGGCGGCCCACAGCGTTTTCATCATGTCGCGTTCGCGGGAGTTCGCTTCCATGGTACCGCCCTCGCGGCATACAGGGCCGGCTGTATAATCGTGGGCATGGGCATGCGTCCTTTACACGATCGCGTACTGGTCAAGCGTCTCGACGAAGGCGAACAGCGGCGAGGCGGCATCATCATCCCCGATTCGGCTAAAGAAAAGCCGCAGCAGGCGGAGGTATTGGCCGTCGGCAACGGCAAGCTGCTGGATAGCGGCGAGCGGGTTCCACCGGAAGTGAAGCCCGGCGACCGCATTCTCTTTGGCAAGTATTCGGGTTCGGAAAGCAAAATCGACGGCGAAGAATGCCTCATCCTGCGTGAGGATGAGATCCTGGGGATCTTGGAATAGGGTGTGATACCCTAAAGATCTACAAACCTAATACAGGAGTTGTTTCATGTCATTTCGGATGGGCCTCAGGCCATTACTGGTCTGCTTCGCCCTCTTGTGCGCCGGCCGGCTCGCCCCCGCCCAGATCAAGGTTGGTGTCATCAACCTGCAAAAAGCGGTCTTCGACACCGCCGAAATCAAGAAAGCCGATCAGGAAATGCAGATGCGGTACAAACCGCGGCAGGACAGACTGCAACAGACTCAGGAACAGATTCAACGGATCGCCCAGCAGTTGCAAGCGGGCGCCGGCAAGCTGACGCCGCAGCAGGAGGCCGAACTGCAGGCCCAGGGGCAGCGGTTGCAGAAGGAAGGGCAGCGGCTGCAGGACGACCTGCAGGCCGACGTCACCGCCGACCGGAACGAGATTCTATCCAAGAGCTCGCAAAAAATGAGCGAGGTGGTGAAGAAGATCGCCGAGGAGAAGGGTTTGGACCTGGTTGTAGAAACTTCCGCCACAATCTTCGTCAAGCCCACGCTCGACCTCACGGCGGACGCTACCGCCGCCTACGATAAAACGTATCCAGTGGGAACAACTCCGGCGGGAAAGTGATCTAATCAAATCGGGGAGGCGATGTCCGGATACCTCGATCAATATGGCGCCGGCGATGAACGCCGCGAGAAAATCGTAAAAACCGTCGTGTATGCGCTGATTGCTGTCATCGTAATCGGCGGACCCCTGCTCTATTTTTTCCACAACTACCGCCAGGAAAGCCAGGTGAAGAAGTTCTTTCGCGCGCTCCAGGCGCGCGATTACACCGCGGCCTACGCTATCTGGGGGTGCACCCAGGCGAAGCCTTGTGCCGGCTATCCCATGGCGGACTTTCTGCGTGATTGGGGAAATCGGGACCTATCCAATCCGCGTATCACCCGCAGCCGCTCCTGCGGCTCCGGTGTGATCCTGACGGTCGATTTCGGCAAGGATCAGGAAGAGAAACTCTGGGTCCAGAGAGACGACCTGTCCATCGGGTTCTCACCGTTCCCTGGTTGTCCCGCGACCATGACGGTGAAGCAGTAGAACCGCGGGCATAGAATAGCAGTAGAGCGAAAAGGCGAGGCGATGGGAACACTAGCGGCGGGTCTCGAAGGCGTAATCGCGGGCGAGTCGGAGATTTGCTACATCGATGGATACCAGGGCACTCTCAGCTACCGCGGATACAATATCCACACTCTGGCGGACCACGCCAGGTTCGAAGAGGTGGTCTATCTGCTGTGGCACGGCTGGCTGCCCAAGCGCAATGAACTGGACGTGCTCAAGCACAATCTGGTGGCGGAGCGCGAGCTGCCGCCCGAGGTAACGGAGTTTCTCCGCGGGGTGCCCGCTGCCAATCCCATGGATGTGCTGCGGACCGCGGTTTCGATGCTGAGCCTCTACGACCCGGAAGCGCCCGACATGTCGCCCGAGGCGAATCATCGCAAGGCCATCCGGCTGATGGCCAAGACCGCCGGCATCGTGACCACTTTCGACCGGCTGCGCAACAACAAGCCGGTGATTCCGGGCGACCCGGGCCTCGATTTCGCCGCCAACTTCCTCTACACGCTCACCGGCAATCGTCCCGACGACGTGATGGAGCGGGCCTTCGACGTGGCCCTGACGCTGCACGCCGATCACGAGCTGAACGCCTCCACTTTTGCGGCGCGGGTCACCGCCGCCACGCTTTCCGACATTTATTCCTCGATCACCAGCGGCATCGGCGCTTTGAAAGGGCCGCTGCACGGGGGCGCCAATCAGGATGTGATCAAGTGGCTGTTGGGGCTGGGCGACGAAGAGGAAGCCGTGGCGCGGGTGAAGAATACGCTGGCGCGCAAAGTGAAGATTCCCGGGTTCGGCCACCGCGTCTATCGCACCGACGATCCGCGCGCCACCCACCTCCGCGTGCTCTCCGAGGAGTTGGGAAAGCGTACCGGGCATGTCAAGCTCTATCAACTTTCGAAGCGCATGGAAGAGACGGTGAAGGGCGTCAAAGGGCTCAATCCGAACGTGGATTTCTATTCCGCTTCGACGTATTATTCGCTGGGCATTCCCATCGATCTCTACACGCCGATTTTCGCCGTAAGCCGCATGGCCGGATGGACGGCGCATGTGCTCGAACAGTACCGCAATAACCGCTTGATCCGCCCCCGCGCCGAATACAAAGGCAATCCCGACGGGCAGACGTGGATTCCGATCGCGGACCGCTAGCCATGGACGAACGCGCTTACTACACCGAAAGCCAGACCACCAAGCCGATCACGCTGAACTGCCCGTACTGCCGCTCGGCCGAGCAATACGAGTTGCGTTGGATGGTGCGGCGGAAGAAAGACCGCCTGCCGCCGGGAGCTGACGAACGAGATCGCGCCAAATTTCAGAAGGCGCAGCCCTACATGGTTCTGATGGACGACAAGGCGGTGTGCAAGAATCCCCGCTGCCGCCGTTCGTTCGACGTTTCGGGCGTGAAGACGATGGCGTTTTTGTGAAATAGCGATCAGCGATCAGCTGTCAGCTATCAGCTTTGCCGCGCGCTCCCGATGGTCGCTGCCCGGTAGGCGCTTCGTGATCGCGGCGCGTCGGCATGCGGGGGTTGAGCTGATAGCTGAAAGCTGATAGCTGACGCCTTCTTTTCACACAATCTGTTCCATCAGCGAAGTCAAATAACTGGCATCGAATGGGCCGGAACGATAGGTGCGAGGGTCGAAAAAGCGCCACATTCCCGTTTCACGCTCCATGGTGCAGAACAGCAATTGCTCCTCGATGAGGTCTTTATCGAGCAGCGCCTGGTTGAAGGCGCGGACCGATCCCGCGAGGGTATAGGGAATGCGGAAATCCTCGGTCGAAGTCAACTCCCCGGTGGCCTGAAATTCCACCTGTAGTATTCTTCCGCGAACGTTAATCTGCAGCAAATTCGGGCCGGACTCTTGAAATGTGTCGGCGGTGAAGGTATCGGGATCCAACACCACCACGTCCCGTTCCAGCAGGCCGTTCAATGAGCCGACAAAACCGGCGCAAATCGTCCACAATTCCCGGGCCGCGGCGAGACGCAAGGCGAGAATTTCCTGAGTGTGGCGCTTTAGTTTCTCGTCTTTCTCCGTCAGGGCCTCGATTTGCGCGGCCAGCCGCTTCAACCGGGCATCCGAAGTTTGCACCACGTGCGCCGAACGGGTCAAAATCAACCTCAACCTCCTTTACCATACTGCCTGAGCTTCCCTCCGTCCGCAAATGCCAGGCTCAGCGTCCACTCAGAAACTTCGTGAAGTCATCGGGGGTCAGCAAATCAATCACGTCCAGGCGTAATTCGAATAGCACGGCATCCAGCGCCGGGATGGAAAACACCCGTTTCCCTTTTAGTACGTTGTGAACGTGCGGCTGCGAGATCCCGATCCGGTGCGCGAGACGGCGTTCGGTGATTTCGCCGCTGCGTATGCGCTCTTGGACAGTTGCGATCAGCCGGCCCTGTAATTGGTGGAAACCGAGCATGGATTTGACATATGCGGCCTATTTCTAGAAGAAATAGGGTAGTTCGAAAATCGTCTAACACCATAATTAGAATCTCACGAATAACAAATTTATAAATGCTGAGATTTAAATATCTAAATATATGAAAGGCAAGTACTTGTTAAGTGTTATAAGAACCGGGCAAACCCAGTCACGTCAATTAAAAATACTTGACGTTTTCGTATGAAGTATTAGATTTGAGGAAGTTGTACCGCAGCGTTCGGCCTGTATCGCACGCGGCTGAACCAGGAGGGACTTTCTTCACATGCAGTGGAATCGATCGAACGCAATCGGTGTTGCCAAAGCATCGTGCACATACTGCCACGGTAACGGCACGCGCCTTGTCCGCAGAGGAAAGGAAGTGCCATGCAATTGCGTATTTCGGGCCATCTTCCGGGCCTGCTGGAACCGCTTTCGCGAATGCGCGATGGTGGGCGCCCATGTGGGCACGGTTTCGATGGAGTATTATCCGGGCACTAAAGGTTACCGGTTGTTCTCCCGAAAAACAGAGGAATATATGGCGGATTTCTGCCTGGTAAGCCGCCGCGTGCTCGATGACTCCGAGCACAGCATATTCCGCTACTACTTCCTGCTGGGGGCGGATTGGAAACTCTGCTGCCGCCAGTTAAACATGGATCGCGGGAATTTTTTTCATTCCCTTTACCGCATCGAGCAGAAACTCGGCCGCCGTTTCGCCGAGCTCGAGCCCTATGCCCTTTACCCCCTGGACGACTATTTCCACGGTTCGCGCCGCATGCCCCTTGAACTCACCGCGTAACTTCCCTTAAAACACTCAGGGGGACGGGGACGGAACGTTTCCAAATATCGCGCGATACGCCCGGTGCCAGTTCCGATCCGCTATTCGATCGCGTACAACTCAATCCCCGCCCCCTTCCCCAAATTCCTTGAATACTTCTTCTCGACCGCGTTGTTCCAGTGTTCATGAACCCCCAGACTGCGGCAGCGCGTGCCGTCCCGCGCCGGATCGTACACGGTCTTCGAAGGGGCGCGATCGGCCAGCGCGGCCTCGAGCATATAGTCGTCCGCGTACGATAAATCCGCCAGGTCCGGCCATTCCGACCGCAGGAAGTCCAGACCCACCGAATCCACCGCCACGCCGTCCTGGGAGGCGAACAGGCTGGCCGGCCAGGCATTGTTGAACGGTACCATTTTCCACTTTCGGTGCGGCGGATCGTCCACCAGGTCGTTGGCATACAGCGCATCGATGAGGAAGAGCATGGTCTTCTCGCCCAGGTCCTTGTGTCCCAGAAAGTCCGTAAACGCGGAGTATCCCGGCTGGCCGTCCCGCCTGGGTCCGAAACCGTCGTGCGCGTTCTTGTGCCAGTCCGGATCGATGCTGGTGGCGCCGAACAGGTTCTTGGCGCACAGCGTGACGCCGGTCGAAACATGGCCCTTCAGCAGCGCCGCGTCGATCAGGTAGGTGGCCTCGGTGGCGGCGGTGGCTACCCCGGAAGCGTTGTTTCCGGCCACCGAAAACGGAATCGCGTTGGGCTTGAATTCCGCCTTCACCCGCCCGTCTCCCCCGATGTGGTCCACCAGCAGCACCTCGGGAAACTCGCGGTGGATCTTGTCATACAGGTAAGCCGGAATGAAACGGCTGGCGTCGAAGATCGTGAGCGCCCCCGGCTTCACGCCCGCCGCTCCCGTCAGTTGCCGCACCAGCGCCAGCAGCAGATCGGGCGAAGTGTTCAGCCGGTTATTGACGCCGTGATCGGTGGTGTTGTTCAGATTGGCTTTGATGGCGATTCTTTCGCCGGCCCGGTAGCCGGCCTCGCCGCGGCCATGGGTGCGGTTGAAATAACGGAAGAGGGCGTCCCACGCCTGGGCGTCGTTCGTCCGATTCGTCAGGGCCCGGATCGAGCGCGTCAACATGCCATCGATGGCCGCTTGATTGTTGTAAGCGTCCTCCCACCAGAATCCCTTGCTCTCCCAGGAGACCGCCCGCGGATCGCGCGCCCACACCACGCGTCCCGGCGCGATGCCGCGCGCCACGCCGGCTGGCGCAAGCGGCCCATCGAGAAGCTTGTAAGGCGCGGCCGTTCCCTCCCAAGCCCGGAGCGCCGGCCCGGACTGGTGGGCCAACCACGCGATGGCGGCCAGCATGGCCACCGCCGCCAACGTTCCGCCCAGTCTCCACCAACCTGCCCGCCTCAGCGCCCGCGCCGCGCGGTATAGCGCCGTGGGCACGATAATCCCCACCATCCAGGTGACGAATCCGGCCGCCAGCGGCGCCGCCGCCCGTTGGCAGGGGTAGGCAGCCCGGCTCGGTTTGGGTACCACCCGCACCAGAAACCAAATCAGGGAGGTCAAACCGGCGCATGCCAGAAACCAGCGCTTTTTCGCGCTCCCGCGCACCGGTCCGCCGCTCCGTGGGCATCGCATTCGTTTATCCATCGCAGAGACGCCTTTCCATTCAGCCACTGCGGATTTTAGCATTCCTACCGCTTCCCAGCTGCTATTTGCATCGCCTAAAGAATTGGCTGGTTCGAGCCGATGAATATCTCAAGTAGTCTTGCCGGAATGTCTTTACGGGCCCTTGGGATTTCGCATTTTCGGCGGGTACAACGAAGGACGACAAATTATGGCCATCGGTAAGGTTTCCCTGCGCGGCAGATTCGCTCTATGGACGGGCACGGTGGTCGTGGTTTCCACCCTCGCGCTGACCGGCACCGTCTATTCCATTTCTTCTCAGGCGCTCACTCAACAGGCCGACCAGGAGATGGACCGCGTGGTTGCCAGCACTGCCGGTGCTCTGGATCTCTGGATCGCCAGCCGGGAGCGGGACGCTCTCAACCTGAGCGAACTCGAGACGCTGGTCACCGCCTGCACGGACCGCAAACTCGCCGAAGCCCAACAGACTCTGCTCTACATTCAGGGCCGGTCGCCGTTTTACGAGAACGTTTTTCTGGCCGACGCCAACGGCAGAGAGTTTCTGGATACGGTCGGCGGCAAATCGGTCGGGTTCGATCTGTCGGCGCACGAAGGTTTCCTGCCCAATGTCGAACACGCCCGGCGGGGAGAAGTCTGGATGGGGGAAGGGATGCGCTCTCCCGCGACCGGCAGAGCCGTAGCGCTGCTCACGGCTCCGATCCTGGCCGGCGGCCGCTTGGTCGGCATCTTGGGAACTCCCATCGGCCTATCCGATTTCTCCGACGCTTTCGTCAAGGACAAGCACATTGCCGAAACCGGGTACTTGTATATGATCGACGGCTCCGGAATGCTGCTGGCGCATCCAGACATCAAGAAAATCATGGATCCCAAGCTCCCCAAAATGCCTTTCCAAGACGAACTCCTTGCCAAGGATGCCGGTTCCCTACGCTACGACTACGAGGGTACCACCAAAACGGCCCATTTCCAGCGCTCCGCAAGGAAGAAGTGGACCATCGTCGCCACCGCCCCAATCAGCGAGCTAATGGCCCCGGTGCGAAAGATACAGTTCTATCTGGTGCTGTTCGGTCTGGGGACTTTGGGCGGGACGGTGTTGGCCGTAATGCTGATCGCCGGGAAGCTTTCGCGCTCGATCGGCTATATAGTCTCCGATCTGAGCGGTTCGGCCGAGCAGTTCTTGTCGGCGTCCACTCAGATGGCGCAGACCTCGCAAACCGTCGCCCAGGGAGCTTCCGAAAACGCCGCGTCCATCCAAGACGCCGCTCTCTCGGCACAAAAAGTCACCGGTGTCGCGCAGGAGAACAAACAACGCACATCCACCCTGGCGGGGGTGATGCGTGAAGCGGGCGCCAGTTTCCAGGTGATGGACCAATCCATTGAGCGATTGGTCCAATGGATGAAGGAATCCAGGCACTCGAGTGAGAAGGTTTCCAAGATCATCGGAGCCATCGACGAGATCGCGTTTCAGACCAATATTCTTGCCTTGAACGCGGCGGTTGAGGCGGCGCGGGCGGGCGAAGCCGGGATGGGCTTTGCCGTGGTTGCCGATGAGGTGCGTAATCTCGCGCGCCGCAGCGCCGAAGCCGCCAGGGACACCTCCGCGTTGATACAAGAATCGATCCAAAAAACCGCCGAAGGGCAGACCACCATGGACCAATGCGCCCAGGCGATTGCCGAGAACTCGCAACTCTCCAAACGTGTCGTGCAGTTGATTGGCGAGGTGGAGGGAGCCACCGCCGAGCAAGTCCGCGACATCGATGCCATTTCCCAAGCCGTCCTGCGCATGGAACAATCCACGCAGGAAACCGCCGCCAGCGCCGAACAAAGCGCGTCCGCCAGCGAAGAGCTTAAGGCGCAGTCCGAAGCCGTCGATGCGGCGGTCTCCCAGCTCCGCGATCTGGTCCAAATATAATCGGACTCGCTGAGAACTCCCTGGACCAAGGGAGTCAGCACACTAGCCGACGGGCAATTTACGGCCGCCCCGCCCTGTTAGAATCGTCTTCTACTCATGCAAAAGTCCAAAGCGGGCATGTTCATCGGGGAACATGGACAGAGCCTGCTCTTCACCTTCATCCTCGTCAGCTCGCTTTTCCTCCTCTGGGGACTGTGCAACGGCATGATCGATGTGATGGACAAGCACTTCCAGGATGAACTCCATCTGACGAAGGCGCAGTCCGCCTGGGTGCAGTTCGCGCACTATTTGGGCTACTTTCTGATGTCTCTGCCCGCCGGATGGCTGGCCATCAAACTTGGATACAAAGGCGGGATCATCGCCGGCTTGCTGTTGGTTGCGGCCGGCGGTTTCTGGTTCATCCCCGCGACCCACATCGCGGCGTTTTGGGCGTTTCTCGCCGGCGTTTGCGCGATCGCCGCGGGGCTGACGTTCCTGGAAACCGTGGCCAACCCGTATACTACGGTGCTGGGCGATCCGCGCTTTGCCGCTACGCGCATCAATCTGGCGCAATCCTGCAACGGCGTAGGATGGATTGCCGGACCCATCGTCGGCAGCATTTTCTTCTACTCGAAAGACGCGGCAGGACACAACACGGGCACCCAGACGCTTTACATCCCGTATGTAGCGGTGGCGTTCGCGGTGATCGCGCTGGCGGTGATTTTCTTCTTCGCCAGCGTGCCCGATATCAAGACCGAAGATGACTATCTACTGGATGACGCGACCCCGGGAGCCTCGCATTCCATCTGGAAACATCCGCATTTCGCCCTGGCAGTAGCGGCGCAGTTCCTGTACGTTGCGGCCCAGGCCGGCATTTTCAGCTTCATCATCAACTACCTGACCTCGGAGGTCCCGCCGATTCCCGCTTCCTGGAATGCAACCATGGCGAATGTCTCGGCCCACGCCGGTTTCCTCGGCAATTGGCTCGGCGGCTGGTTCGAGGCGGGCAAAACCGGCATCCTGTCCATCAGCAACAAAGGAGCGGCGAATCTGGCTTCGGTAGGTTTCACGTGCTTTCTGATTGGCCGCGTGACCGGGGCCGGCTTATTGAGGCGGTTCTCCGCTCACAAGGTTCTCGGCCTCTACGGCCTGGCCAACGTCGCCATGACTCTGCTGGTGTTCTTCAAGCTGGGGTGGTTGAGCGTGGGCTGCGTCTTCCTGAGCTACTTCTTCATGTCGATCATGTTCCCCACCATCTTCGCGCTGGGGATTTTCGGCCTTGGCGCGCGGGCCAAGAAGGCGTCCGCATTCATCGTCATGGCTATTATGGGCGGCGCGCTGCTGCCTAAACTGATGGGCTACGTGGCGGATAAATTCGATATGTCCCGCGGCTTCATCGTGCCGATGTTCTGCTTCGCTTTCGTCGCGTTCTACGGCTTCAACTGGTCCCGCTTCAGCAAGGCGCGCTCGTTATAGAGGCGTTACTTCTTCGCCGTGATTTCCGTCCCGGCCTTGGCCAGGCCATCGGCAACCGCCGTCACCTTGATTATTCCCGTCCGCCTCGCTTCCGAGCTCACGATCAGGAGCGCCATGCCGCTGAACGCCTTGCGATGGTCCGCCTGGAACGGTTCCACGCTGGCCGCGTTGCCGTTATCCACCGCGCGAATATTGCCGGCGCCGGTCACGGAGAAGTGCACCAGGTTGTCGGCCATCGGACACAGGTTGCCGCTCTTGTCTTCGATCCGCACGGTGACGAATGAAAGATCTTCGCCATCCGCGTGAATCACGCGGCGGTCGGGCACGAGCACGATCTTCGCCGGCGCCCCAGCCGTACGCATTTCTTCCACCGCTACCTGCTTGCCGTCCTTGTAAGCCACCGCCTTGAGCGTGCCCGGCTCATAAGGAACCTGCCAGATCAGCCGGTACTTGGTGACGAACTTTTCATCCGCGCTGACATTCTTCCCCACCGGCATGGTCCACAGGTCTGAAAAGCGCTGCTTGCGCCCCAGCGATTTGCCGTTGAGGAACAACTCCACTGTGTCCGCGTTCGAATAGCACATCACCGGAATGTTCTTGCCTTCCATTCCGGGCCAGTTCCAGTGCGGCAGCAGGTGCACCATGGGCTTCGCCGCCCAGTCGCTCTGGTAGAGGTAGTAGCGGTCCTTGGGGAATCCGGCCAGGTCCACCATGCCGAAGTACGAGCTGCGCGCCGGCCAATCTTCCGGTTCCGCGGCGCGCCCGTTGAAGTACGGCGTCGGCTCGCCGATGTAGTCGAACCCGGTCCAGACGAACTCGCCGAGCACCTGCGGGAACTTGTCCTGGTAGGTGAATTCCACGTCCGGGCAATAAGCCCACGGCGGCGAGATGATATCGTAGCTCGAAATCTCGTGCGACGGATCCTTCTGATACCGCTTCAGCGGCAGATGGTACACCCCGCGCGAACTCACGCAGGATGCCGTTTCCGAACCGAAAATCGTCCAGCTCGGATTCGCTTTCATGATCTCTTCGTAACGCATCGGCTGGTAGTTGAAGCCGGGCAGATCCACCTCGTTCGCCAGCTTGTTCTTGAGGGCCTCCCGCCACTCATTGAACGCCGAAGTGGTGGGCCGGGACGGGTCCTCTTCATGGAAGAATCCCGTGAGCCGCCGCGCTTCCACCGCGCCGTTGGCTTCGTGCTGTTCGGGAATTTCGTTGCCGATGCTCCACATGACGATGCTGGGGTGGTTGCGGTCGCGGTCGACCATGTCGCGCACATCGCGTTCCGACCACTGGTCGAAATATTTGTTATAGCCGTTGGGGACCTTGCCGATCCGCCACATGTCGAACGATTCATCCATGACCACCAGGCCCAGCCGGTCGCAATATTCCAACAGCTCCGGCGAGGGCGGGTTATGGCTGGTGCGGATGGCATTCACGCCGCCGGCTTTCATGATCTCGAGCTGCCGTTCGGTGGCGCGGCGGTTCACCGCCGTCCCCAGCGCGCCCAGATCGTGGTGCAGGCACACGCCGTGCAGCTTCATCGTGCGTCCGTTGAGCTGGAAGCCTTTGTCGTGGTCGAATTTGATGGTGCGAATGCCGAACGGCGTCGTGTACCGGTCCAGCGTGGTCGTGCCGTCCATCAATTCGCTTACCAACGTGTATAGGTGGGGATGGTCCACGTCCCAACGCTGCGGGGTGTTCACGCTCACCGTGGCCGGCACAGTCTGCGCGCTGCCCGCTGGAATGGCCGCATCCACGCGGTTGCGGCTGACGATTCGCCCTTCGCCATCCAGCACCGTGCTCTGCAACACGACCTTCGCCTCCTGGCCCGATTCGTTGCGGATCTCAGTCTTCACCGCGACGGTAGCTTTGTCCGGCGTGATTTCTGGAGTGGTTACATAAGTTCCCCAGTGGCCTACGTGCACCGGCCCGGTAACATCCAGCCACACGTTGCGGTAAATGCCCGCGCCCGGATACCAGCGCGAAGAGCGGTCCTCCGGCATGAGCCGGACCGCCAGCACGTTATCCTGGCCGCCGAAATTGAGCAGCGGCGTCAGGTCGAATCCAAACCCGATGTATCCGTATGGCCGGCCGCCCAATTGCGTGCCGTTGAGCCACACCGTCGAATTGGCCATCGCGCCATCGAACTCGATGCGGAAATGGCGGCCCTTGGCGCTTTCCGGCAGCGTGAACGATTTCCGGTACCAACCCGTTCCAAAGATGGGTAGCGCGCCCGTGTGGGGGTTCAGTTTCGAATCGAAGGGCCCTTCGATCGCCCAATCATGGGGCAACCGGACCTGGCGCCACGCCGCGTCGTTGAAGTCGGGCCGTTCCGCGCCCGCCGCTTCTCCTCTAAAGAAGCGCCACCCCTCGTTAAAAGAGATGCGGCGTTCGCCGGTGAGGGGCACAGCGGGGGCGCCCGCGGCGCCGGCGGGGACAATCGCCAACCATCCAAGCGCACAGGCGGCGGCGAGCTGAATCCAGCTTAATCCTGTCATTGCATTCCTATAGTACGGGACTTCGGCGTCCGATTGCATCCGTCCTAGGGCGGATTCCGTTCAGCCCGTCGGCCCAGTCCGTGCTCCGCTGTCGGGAATCCGCCGTCCCCTCCGAGTGGTCTGTGAGCGCGCGAAAAGAGCGCGAAAATGAAAAGGGCAAACGACGAAGTATCTCTTGCCCACCCCAGCCGTGTTTAACCGATCGAAAGCCCGCGAGTGGAGCCGCGCCGCATGGTCCGTCGCTGCCGTCTTCGGAAGTTTGCCCATAGCCGGCCGGCTCCTCTTGGGCACTTGGGGATTCGAGGGGGCCTGGGAACTATCCTGCGCCCTCTTCATCCTGGGGACTTACCTGCATATTCAAGGCCGCCGCGCGCACCGCACTGTCCCGGATCCCGCGACTATGTTGGACCGGGCCATACAACTCGCCGTAAACGGACGGGTAGACGATGCCATCACGCTCCTGACCGAGGTGCTTCGCCTTAGCCCTCGGTTATGGCAGGCGTTCCAATACCGTGGCGAACTGTACCTTGCGCAGCAACGCGCCGATGCCGCCCTCGAAGATTTCGACGCAGCTATCGATCTGGCCGGGAATGAGCCCCACCTTTGTCGCTTACGCGAGAAAGCACTGGTGACGAACACTTCGACAGGGGGACAAGAAACCCCCGAATAAAACAGCCTGACTGCCGCGGCACACGCACCAAAAAAAAGGCCCCACACCAGAGGAGGTGCAGGGCGAAGGTAGACTGCAATCTGTCTCGGAGGATGACAGACCGTGTTCAGGTTATCATCACAATTGCATGAAAATCAACCGTGATTCGGATCGGAATGTGCGAAACGTCCCCAAGCGGGGCGGCCTCTCACCCCTCAGGTCTTACCTCAGTTCCTCCATGACCTGATCCAGAACAGCCTTTGCCGGCCGCACCATCGATTCCGGCAGGGTGGCGATCGGCTCGTCGGGAAGGTTTAATAATTCCACAAATGTGGGTTTTGCCGTGTTGACATATAATACACCGGTCAGAACCTCCCCTTTGGCCTCGGCCTCCTCCAGCGCCGCCAGCGCCGCCAGGCGGTTGGTCGGATCGAAATCCCGTTCCAGCTTGCGGATGCGCAGGTGGGACCCATCGTGCAGCGCGACGTCGGTGACTTCGCCCTCGGGAATATCCACCGCCAGGTCCTCGAAGAAGGGCACGAAATCCAGCTCGTGCAGCGGTTCTTCGTGGTCCTTCATGTAGGTATAGCTTTTCGTGGACCCCAGGTGGTCGTTGAAAGTCACGCACGGCGAAATCACGTCGATCACGGAAAGTCCCTGGTGCGCGATGGCCACCTTGAGAATGGCCTGAAGCTGCTTCTTGTCGCCGCTAAACGACCGGGCTACAAACGTGGCGCCCCACTTGAGCGCCAGCGCGCAGCAATCGAACGGCGGCAGGTCGTTCGGGGCGCCGGATTTGAGCGTCGAGCCCACATCCGCCGTGGCCGAAAACTGCCCCTTGGTCAAGCCGTAAACGCCATTGTTTTCGATCACGTAGATCATTGGCATGTTGCGGCGCACGAGGTGCATGAATTGCCCGATTCCGATCGAGGCGGTATCGCCATCCCCCGTAACGCCCAAACCCATCAGGGTACGGTTGGCCAGGATGGCGCCGGTGGCTATCGCCGGCATGCGGCCGTGCACGCCGTTGAAGCCATGCGAAAGCCCCAGAAAGTACGCCGGAGATTTCGACGAACAGCCGATGCCCGAAAACTTGGCCACCGTCCACGGCTGAACGCCCAATTCGTAAAAGCACTCCACGATGCGCTCGGAGACCGCGTTGTGGCCGCAACCCGCGCACAGAGTGGTCTTACTGCCCTTGTAGTTGATCACCTCCAGGCCGATGTGGTTGACCTTTTTGGGTGGGGGCGTGGCGGTGGTGCTCATCTTCCCTCCTGTTTAACGACCTCTTCGGTGACCGTACGCGCGTCGAGCGGCAGGCCCCCGTAATAGCGGACGCTGCGCAGCCGCGCGATCAGATCGGGCTCCAGCTCGAGCCGCATCAAGGCCAGCAACTGCGCATCGCGATTTTGATCAACCACATAAACACGGTCATGACGGCGGATAAACTCCGCCACATCGGTGGAGAACGGGTAAGCTTTCACCCGCAGGTAGCTGGCATCGATACCGTATTCGGCGCGCAGTTGGTCGCGGCTCTCGCGCACCGCATAGTCGGAGGTGCCAAGCGCGATGAAGCCGATTTCCGCGTTCTTCCGTATATCCACCGCCGGTTCGGGAACCTGCTTCCGCATGACCTCGAACTTGTGCGCCAGCCGGTCCATGTTGTGGATGTAATCGTCTTCGCGCTCCGTGTACTGCGCCTTTTCATTGTGGCCGCTGCCGCGCGTGAAGTACGAAGCATGGGGGTGGTTGGTGCCCGGCAGCGTGCGGTAGCCCACGCCGTCGCCATCGATATCCCGGTACCTGGCAAACCCGCCCAGCTTGTTGAGATCCTCGGCCGTCAGCACCTTGCCCCGCTCGATAGGCTTCTCCGGATAGGGGAATGGATCGGCCATCCAGTTGTTCATGCCCAGGTCCAGGTCGCTCATGATGAAAACCGGCGTTTGAAACCGCTCGGCGAAATCGAAAGCTTCGATCGACATGGTGAAGCACTCTTCCGGCGAGCACGGGAAGAACATGGGATGTTTGGTATCGCCGTGCGAGAGGATGGCCGTAGTGAGCAGGTCGCCCTGCTGCGTGCGCGTGGGCAGCCCCGTGGAAGGGCCGACGCGTTCCACGTCGTAGATCACCACCGGCACATCGGCGTAATAACCCAGGCCGACAAACTCCGACATCAGCGAGATGCCCGGCCCGGCGGTCGCGGTCATCGATCGCGCTCCCGCCCATCCCGCGCCCAAAGCCATGCCGATCGAAGCCAGTTCGTCTTCCGCCTGCACGATGGCGTAAGTGCTCTTCCCGGTTTCGGGATCGTGCCGGAAGCGCTTCATGTAGCCGATCAACGCTTCGACCAGCGAGGAGGAGGGCGTGATCGGATACCACGTCACCACCGTTACCCCCGCGAACATGGCGCCTAGCGCGCACGCCGAATTGCCGTCGATGATGATCTTGCCGGCGGTGGCGTTCATGCGCTCGACGCGGTAAGGGTCGCGCTTGGTAAACGTCTTGAGCGCATAGTCGAAGCCCGCTTGCGCGGCGCCCCAGTTGAGGTCGGCGGCCTTGGCTTTCTTCTTGCCGAACTGCTTGATCAGTGCCTGGCGCACTTCTTCCATCTCGATCGAGAGCAGATGCGCCACCACCCCGTCGTAAATCATGTTGCGCACCAGTTTGCGCAGGCGCGGATCGGGGCACACCGGCGCCACCAGCTTGTCGAAGGGAACGGGATAGAAATGCAGATCGCTCCGCAGTTGGTCGAGCTTGAGCGGTTCGTCATAGACCACCGCCGTGCCGCTCTCGAGCTTCATCACATCTTCGCGGGCCGTTTCGGGATTCATGGCCACCAGGAAATCGATCTCCTTGCGGCGGCCGATATACCCGCGCTTGCTGGCGCGAATGGTGAACCACGTGGGCAGCCCGGCAATATTGGACGGGAACATGTTCTTCCCCGAAACCGGGATACCCATTTGAAAGATCGCGCGCATGAGAACCGTGTTGGCGGTTTGGCTGCCCGACCCGTTGACCGTCGCGACCTGGATGCTGAAATCGTTGACTACCGTACGACCGGTTTCACCAGACAGAGGCTCAACCGGGGAAACCTCTAATGTTGACATCGATTGGGATTCCTTCTGTAGGGGGTTGTGACCCAGTTCACAACGACTCAATTATACGCAATCGCCTCCGGCTTGGCCAATGCCGACCTATTGAGAGCACTATAAAGGCGTTCCAGCAAAGAGCGCATGGCGCGTGGATCGTTTTGGACGATTCAATCCAATTCTGCGGGGATTCTCGCGGGCACGGGTTGGACTATGAGGCTGCGAGTGAGAGCATGGGATTGCGGTCGCGCTATGAACGAGCACAACCTACTGTCGGTCGCATTCCCCACCCTTGACGAGACGCAAATCGGGCTTCTGGCCCGCTGCACCCATGCTGGGCTGAAGAGGTTCCGGGACGGGGAAACGCTGTTCGCGGTGGGCGATCGGAACATGAGTTTTTTCATTGTAAAGTCGGGCGAGGTCGAGATCGTCGATTATTCAGGCGATGCGCCGAAGACGGTTACGATTCACCGTCCAGGCGAGTTCACGGGCGATATTTCGCATCTGACGGGCCTGCCGGCGGTAGTCAGCGCTGTCGCCAGGGGCGAGTGTGAAGCCTACGAGATCACGGGGGACGCGCTGCGCCCGGCTTTGAACCAGTGCCCGGCTATCAGCGATATCATTCTCCAGGCGTTTATCGCGCGCCGGCAGTTATTGCGCGAGTCCCCCAACTTCACCGGTCTCCGTGTGATCGGGTCCCGCTACTCCCCGGATACCTTCCGGGTTCGCGATTTCCTGGCGAAGAATCGAATCCTCTTCACCTGGGTGGATATCGAAACCGACCCGAATGTGGACCGCCTGCTCAAGCAATTTGGGGTGACGGAGTCGGACACGCCGGTGGTCGCATGCGGACGTATGCTGCTGTTACGCAACCCCTCCAACCGGCAGCTCGCCGACGCCATCGGGATCCGTCAGCCTCTGGAGGAGTTGGTGTACGACCTGGTCGTCGTAGGCGCCGGTCCCGCGGGTTTGGCGGCGGCTGTTTATGGCGCTTCCGAGGGGCTGGCGACCGCGGTTCTCGAAACCACCGCGCCTGGCGGACAAGCCGGCAGCAGCATGCGGATCGAAAATTATCTTGGATTTCCCACGGGCCTGACAGGCAGCGAGTTGGCCGGCCGTGCAATCCTCCAGGCCAACAAATTCGGGGCCCATTTGTCCGTGCCCACTCCGGTGAACCGTTTGAGCTTCGAGAACGCCTACACGGTCGTGCACCTGGATGGAGGCGAGACGGTGACCGCCAAGTGCCTGTTGATCGCAACCGGGGCAGATTACCGCCGGTTGAATGTGGAAGGGTCCGAGCGATTCGAGGGCACGGGCGTCTACTATGCCGCAACCGTCGCCGAGGCGGAACTGTGCCAGGGAGCCCAAATCATAGTTGTGGGAGGCGGCAATTCCGCCGGCCAGGCAGCGGTCTTTCTCTCCGGGCACGCTCGGCGCGTACTGCTTTTGATTCGGGGGGATGATCTGTATAAGAGCATGTCCAGCTATCTGGCGCAGCGGATCTGGCAGACTGGCAATATCGAACTGGTTTGCAACACGACCATCCGGCGGATGAACGGCGAAACTCATCTCAGCTCGGTGGATATCGTTGACAGCAAGACCGCGGAGGAGCGGACCGTCGAAACGCAGGCGGTCTTCAGCTTCATTGGCGCTGATCCGAGAACCGGTTGGCTCCCCACGGAAATCGAGAGAGATGCGAAGGGGTTCATCCGGACCGGAGCGGATCTGTCACGCTCCCCTTACTGGACATCCGGGCGCCATCCGTTTCTCCTCGAGACCAGCCGGCCTGGCGTGTTCGCCGCGGGAGACGTCCGGTCCGGCTCAGTCAAACGGGTCGCCTCGGCGGTTGGGGAAGGCGCCATGGCGGTTCAGTTTGTGCACGAGCGCCTCAAGCATATGTAAAACGGCGGCTTCAGATGGCCGTCAACGTTGTACTGGCCAACCCTAGCAAAGCGCAGCCATCAGCGCACCGCGGGCAGTGGAATTCAGCGGGTCGGCGGCCACTCTCACATCGGAAAGCTTGAGCGGCAAGTCTTTTGATCGCAGCACGGCAGCAAAGTGATCCAGAAAACCCGATGGCATCACGGTTCCACCGCTGAGCACCAGCGGCACGGAATGGTCGAGCTTGGGGAGACGCTGGGTGGAAGATATCTGGGTAATAAGCGTCGATACCAGGTTGCTGACAACCTCCTGGTAGTAAACAGTGAGCGCGTTCTGCACCCGATCTTCGGAGAAGCCATTCAGCCGGAAGGCCTTTTCCTTTTGAACACGCAGCCGTGTGGCCAGATCGCCAGTTACCACAGCCGCTTGTGCGTCGATAAAATCGCCGGCTTTCGGAACGCTAAAGCTGATGACGGGGACGGACAAAACGGCCAGGCAGACATTGCACAGTCCGCTGCCGCAAGAGATCCCGATTCCGCTGAAGTTCGATCCGCCCAACTCGCCGAATACCACAGCCAGGCCTTCTTCTATGGGAGTAGCCTCATAGCCCAGTTCGGCCACAATCTGCTTGATGGAGGCGCGATGATAGGCGATGGCGCCATCCAGGCTCTCGCCCGGAGCAGGAACGCTGAAAAAGACCTTCTGACCCTCCACCGCGGCTTTACCCAACAATTTGGTGAGGAGCCGCCGCACCACCGAAAGACTGTGCGGTTCCCGGGCGTTCAATACGCCGTTTGCCATTGGCCGCCGTGTCTCGACGTGAAACACCTCGGCGAATTTCTCGGCGTCGTTTCCCGCCACCACGATTTCGGATCCGTGAATTTCGTGGAAGACATTCTCCCGTTGCAGGAGACTCTCCGCCAGCTTGGAGTAGGGAAGCGTCAAGAACGCGTTGAGCTGGCTGTCATACTCGTATTTTTTCTCTTTCGCCCGGGCCACGACGAGCCGGCTGGTGCCGACGTCGAGGCCGATCGGCTGCGTGTAATCTTTTTCGGAATTGCTCATGAATCGTCTCCTGCTTTGCGGTTATTCAAACGGATGGACCAGTTCGCGTTGCATCTTATCCGCGAACTGCCTGAACCTTCGGAGTTCATCGCGGTCGAACGACCGCTGTCTACGGATGACCCCGCTGCCCAGGGTCACTATAAGGACGGCTATGCCAATACCTGCAATCAACACAGTTTTGTTCCTATCGCCGATGATAATTGGCACGCTCAAGCACCGCGGTCAAGCCGGCATTACCCGTGGCGCTGCCCTGTGGTACGCAAAATGTCGCGGCTTCCGTGATCCGCTCGGATTCACTTTGTTTGCGCTGTTGCCAATCGCGAAACTCGTCCTGCTCGCGCGCCACCTGATCCAAATTGCCCTGGATCCGCGACATGTATTGCTTCGTCAGGCGATCCAACTCCGCCTGGATCTGCCGGTTCTCTTCGGCCTTGGCGGTCTCGAATTTCTGCAGTTTGTCCTGTAGCGCTTCTTCGTGATCGCTGAGGGCACGCTGCCGGACCACGGCGTCCTGCAGTAGATCTTCAATCTCCGCTCCGGTGGCCTCCAGTGCCATCAGGAGCGCACAGCGCTTGGCTTCGGGTGACATCCCGCTCAAGTGTGAGCTATTCACCATAGCGGAAACTTTTAAAATGCCGTAGGGCAGCCGTGGTGGCTTGACCGCCGCGTTTTGATACACCTGCTCGAAACTGATGGTTTTGGCCTTCGCCAAATTCTCCTCGGGGGACAGCCCGGGCGAAGAAGCCGGCGAAACCGGATGACCTGCCTCATCCATTTGCTCGATCACCATTACAGAGTGACCGGCAGGGCGGTTCGAGTTTGCGCCGTTGCGGGAGTCAACATTTTCGCTGGAAAACTGGAACAATCGTCTAAGCATACGAACTCCAAGGAAACAAATTGGTTGCGCTATTAAACACGGAGTGGCGATCTGCTTCCGCTCGGAGGCGCTTTTCTAATACTCGTTCACCGCAGTAGTATGCGCGCCGCCGAATTTCTCTCACGAGAGTTAGGATCGGGTGGATGGCTGGATATCTTTAGTGTTGGCGGTCGCGTTTCCAAGAGAAAAGTTCTTGAGACGGTATAAGATTTTCCGCCGATTCCGCCGACCTTTGTATCAGTGATAGAACCCCGACGCAGGCGAATAGTCCACGGTTCGATTGAGCGGATTGCGGGCCGAATCGAAGACCCGATCCGGCGGCTGCGTTTCTTGCACGCCGTGGCTCCTGCGTTCACCCCGGCGGGGGGACGAGCCATTCTCCGGCGTCCCCTTCTTCTGGCGATGGTGCTGCTTGTCTTGCCGATCTCCGCGTTGTTGTTCTTGAAGGGGTCGGCGCGGGGGACCGAAACCGTGCGTTCGTCCCTGCGCGACGGCCGAACCTTACGGTCTTTGCCAGGCCACCCCATGTCGCAGGTTTGGCTGGTTGAAAAAACGGCCGATTCGGAGGTCTATAGCAACGGCTTGCGGATCGACAGCCGATTCGTAGTACCGAACCATCTCCGCGGATACACGGTGTTCCCACTCGACACCCGAGACCGAGGGACCGGCGCCCGGCGCTCCGAACCGGCTGGCATCGTTTTTCATACCACGGAGAGCCGGCTGGCGCCTTTCGATCCGAGCGAGAACAGTGAACTGAAGCGGATTGGCCAATCGCTACTTGAATATGTGCGCGCCAAGCGGGCCTACAATTTTCTTATTGACCGTTTCGGACGGGTTTACCGGGTGGTGCCGGAGAACGACGCGGCCAACCATGCCGGCTATTCCGTATGGGCCGACGACCGGTGGTTGTACTTGAATCTCAACGAAAGCTTTCTAGGGGTATCGTTCGAGTCCCAGACGCTGCCTGGCCAAACCGAAGGTCAGTTTAGCCCCGCGCAAGCTTCCTCCGGGGCCATGCTCGTCGAAATGTTGCGCAACCGCTATGGGATTCGACCGGAGAACTGCGTCACTCATGCCCAGGTTTCGGTCAATCCGCGGAACATGCGGTTGGGTTATCACACCGATTGGGCATCGGGTTTTCCCTTTGAACGCCTGGGGTTACCCGACAACTACCGCCTTGAGCCACCGGCCTTGTGGGCGTTCGGGTTCGAATCCGACCCTAGTTATCTCGATACGGCGGGCGAGCGTATCTATCCCGCCATCGCGGCCGCCGAGGAACATCTCCGCCGGGAAGCCGCCCAATCCGGCGTCAGACTCGCTGCCTACCGCAAGATCTTACAAGGCAGGTATCGGGAATGGCTGAAGGAGGCGCGCCGCTCCTCCGGCGCCGAAGAGGAAGAAACGGGCAACTGAGAGTCCCCGGGAGCCTTCATTGGGGCATGCGCGCTAGCGCGTTGGCGCGTTGAACAGTCTGGTATCTGCCTGCGAAGGAAGGTGGTATACTCTTGGCGCGGCGTCTGCCGGACCTTCCCGGCAAGTGCCAAGTAACGGATTCTTACCGCCCAAAATGGGGGTGCCCTTGTGCTTGATTTATTTTTTGGTCGCGCGTTCTTTATTCTCATTCTCTCGATAGCAGCCTACTTTCTGAACCCCTTTCAGGCTTCGCCTTGGGTTGCAGCAGCATGCGGACTGGTTCTGGGCGGAGGCATCATCTTGTTTGAAATTCGTCTGGAACAAGTCAGCCTGAAGCGGCTGATCGGAGCGGCTTTCGGTTCGGTCTTGGGGATAATCGGGGCCTATCTGATGTCTCTGGTGATCCGCGAAGCTTTGCCTACCCAGCGATTTGTGCCCCTCTGTGTCCTGCTATGGATGACCTACGTGGGACTGATTGTGGGTGCCAAGAAAGGCGAGATGCTCAACCTGGCGGCTCTGGGAGGTATTTTTGGCGGTGAGAAATCCTCTAAGAAGACATTCAAAATCCTTGATACGAGCGTAATCATCGATGGCCGCATCGCCGACATCGCGGAAACCGGTTTTCTGGACGGCGTGCTGGTCATTCCCCAATTCGTGCTTCGCGAATTGCAACTGGTAGCCGATTCCGCCGATTCCATGAAGCGGAATCGAGGCCGGCGCGGCCTGGACATCCTCCAGCGGATCCAAAAGATGGCGCATCTCAACGTGCAGATCGTCGAGGAAGACTTTCCTCAGGTCCGCGAAGTCGATATGAAGCTGATCGAGCTGGCCAAGATCTACGATTGCAAAGTGATTACCAACGACTTCAACCTAAATAAAGTGGCCCAGCTTCACGGGGTGGAAGTGCTCAACATCAACGAGTTGGCCAATTCGCTGAAACCGATTGTGCTGCCTGGGGAAACGATGCGTGTCTTCATTCTGAAGGAAGGCAAGGAATACAACCAGGGCGTGGCGTATCTCGACGATGGCACCATGGTGGTGGTGGATAACGCCAAGAAGATGATTTCCAAGACGATCGATATCGCGGTCACCAGCGTGCTTCAGACCACCGCCGGGAAGATGATTTTCGGGAAATTCGATGAGCGCGTACACGCCGCTGTGGGGGCCGAAAAGCACGAGCGGGTGCCGCGCAAAACCGAGCCTCAGCCAATGACCAATCTCGGCCCCGAGAAAACCACGATAGAATCGTAGATCACATGAGAGTTGCCGTGATATTGCCCGCCGCGGGCCTGGGCACGCGCATGGGGCGAAGTTCGGCCGAAAGAGCCGGCACCAGCCGCAAGCAGTTCATGCTGCTTGAGGGATCACCCATCCTGCTGCATACGGTGCGCAGGTTTGCCGCTTCCGATCGCGTTAGCGAAATCGTGGTCGCGGTGCGGCCCGAGGATGTCGCGTGGGTGAGAGACTTACTCTCGGTCGAGTTTACGGACCGGCGCGTACGCGTGGTGGAGGGCGGCAACAGCCGCCAGCAATCGGTGGAGAACGCGTTGGGCGCGCTGGGGCCGGAGACGGATCTGGTCGCGGTGCACGATGCCGTGCGGCCCTTCATCGATCTCGATACCATCCACAAGGCTTTCGATGAAGCAGCGGAAAGCGGAGCTGCGATTGTCGGAGTTCCGGTAATCGACACCGTCAAGCAGGTGAGCCGTGCCACTGGGAAGGCACGCATTCGCGCAACCCTACCGCGCGAAAAGCTGGTTTTGGCGCAGACTCCACAGGTTTTCCGCTACGATCTGCTGGTGCGCGCCTTTGAGTCGGCTCGGCATGACGGTTTCATTGGCACGGACGAGTCCAGCCTGGTGGAACGTTTGGACGTCGAGGTGACTGTGGTGTTGGGAAGCGATCGCAACATTAAAATCACCAAACCCGGCGATATGGATTTGGCGCACCTCTTTTTCCAGGAAGACTCCGCCAAGGAAGCCCGTTCTTGAGCGAGATCCGCACTGGTCTCGGCTGGGATGTTCACCGCCTGGCGCCGGGGCGGCCTCTGATTTTGGGTGGGGTCACTATTACCAGCGAACTTGGCCTGGAGGGGCATTCCGATGCCGATGTCTTGGCCCATGCGATCACCGACGCTATCCTCGGCGCGGCGGCATTGGGGGATATCGGCATGCATTTCCCCGATTCCGATCCCCGCTGGAAAGGGTGTAATAGCCTGATATTCCTGCGCCACGCCGGGGAGTTGGCGGGGAAGCGCGGATATCGCATCCTCAACGTAGACTCCACGGTGATTCTGGAACGCCCCAAGCTGAAGGACTACAGGCAGACCATTCGCGAGAGTCTCGCCGACGCGCTAGGGTTGGATCTGGACCGCCTTTCGGTGAAGTTCAAAACCGCCGAGAAGGTCGGTCCGGTGGGAGAGGGACGCTCCGCCGAAGCCCAAGCAATAGTTACACTTGTAAGAGACTGAGCTAGTATCCGGCAGCGCTAGGTCTAGCTGGCTTTCAACAGGCACATCCGCCGAGCGGCGCGGCGGGCCTTGAGGCGCTCATTAGCCTTTTTCTGCTTCTCGGCGGAGACCACCGTTTGACATGCGTCGCAGCGCTTCCGGATGCGCGACCGCGTGACGAACTCCGCGCCACAGCGACGGCACTGCTTCTTCATAGTCTCCTCGAGCGGGAGAATACCCGGTTTTTTGGGCAGCAGATGGGAATAATGGAAATCGCAATGATTCATGTCCAGCACCTCAAGTTCGTTGGTAACCACGGAGTGGGAGCCAAGCTTATTTGGGTGAAATAGCGCATGGGGAAAGCCCCGTAACGAAAAAACCCACACACCCCCATCAAGCCCACGCTCCCGGGATGGTTTGTGGCCCAGCGTCTATCCCCTTCTGGAAGGCAGACTTGCCAAGCAGGGCCTGCTTTCTGGGCGCCGCCACAACTAACTCGTCACATCCCACAACTGTCATGGTTGTAACCATTGTATGCACGCTTCCAGCCGAAATCACACCGCCGGCGCCGCAGCCGGGCGGTAGACCTCTTCGGCGCCTAGGAGTTCCCAGCGCAAGTGATTGATATAAAAAAGGACAAGCGGTTCTGAATACTCTTTCCGAAATCTCTCGTAGACCCGCGTTTCCCAGCCTTCGGTGAAATACGGCTTTGGATCCAGACCCTTGGCGAAGAACCCGTTCTCGTGAGGCACTCCCAGCATATCCAGTGTGGCCACAATCAGGTCGAGGTGAGAAACCAGAACGGACTGCGCCAAGTCTTTGGCAAAATCCGTGTCATCCTCCAGTATGCGCGCCCAGAACCTGGGTGTGGCCTTGCGGAGAATTTCGGTGTTCACCTTGTGGAGATGGGCCCGGACCTTGAAGCCTTCATAAATCTGGAACGTCTTCAGCTTGCCTAGGGAAATTCCGCGGATGAGCTCGCCGAACGCGTCCTCCCCGAGGGCGCGATACAGCTCGGAAATCTGCATAAAGTGTCAGCGTACCACGGGCGGAGAAATTTGGCGGAGGTAGTCTTGTATAACGCAAGATGAGCCTGGAGGCTGGCCGTGTTTCTAACGCAGAATGAGCCTGAAGGGGATGTGAGGCCGCATGCTGGGTATTGATCGTCAGCATGAAAAACGGAGAGCGGCTGAGCC